>Ga0209633_10002652_pt1 | contig 17041 bp, 16 predicted proteins | sample Cruoilmetagenom1_FD_187290 | JGI IMG/M metagenome (GOLD analysis project Ga0209633, IMG submission 187290) | Oil polluted marine microbial communities from Coal Oil Point, Santa Barbara, California, USA - Sample 1 (SPAdes) (version 2) | ecosystem: Environmental > Aquatic > Marine > Oil seeps ... | reverse complement strand
AACAAACTGTTGGTTGTTTTATTACTAATCACTATGCTGCCTGTTTTACTGCTGGGTGGATATGCCTTAATCTCCAGTATGGGTTCGTTGCAAGAAAGCAGTATAGTCATCCACAAAAACAAAGTTACACTGGTTACAGAACGCATTGAAAATTATCTTGCTGTAGTTGGCAGTGATCTTTTCTACTTACGTGACTCAAATGCACTGCATCACTATTTTCGTGCTCTCAAATCAGATAGTAGTCATTCGCAGCGACTACTACTTACTAATTTGCGTAGTAGTTTTCGCAAATTTTCCGAGCAGAAAGGAATCTATCAACAAGTACGTTTTATTGATACTAATGGCATGGAGATTGTTCGGATTGATAGAAACGAAGGTAAATCTAAAAATGTTTCGGATACTGTTTTACAAGAAAAATCTTCTCACGAATATTTCAAGCAAACGACCAAGAAGGATACACTGTACATATCAGATATCAGTCTGAACCGGGAAAACGGCAAGATTGAGGAGCCTTTACGACCTGTAATACATTTTTCCACACCTGTTTTTGATAAACAAGAGAACTTGCAAGGTATCGTGGTCTTGAACGTTATACTCGACAAGGTGTTTGGATTTATACAAGAACAGGAATCAGATGGTGAAGAACTTACTTTTACTTCGCCACAAGGTTACTATTTTTATCATGCTGACCCTGAAAAACGCTGGGGCTCAGCAAAAAATTTAGCCACCAATATAACTCTTTTCTCTGAACATCCAGATTTAAAAGATAAGCTTGCACCCAGGAAAGGACTGGGTAGCCTCGAAACTGATGACGGAGTAGTGACCTATAAATCGGTTATGCTGAATGAGGGAAAAATTCATCTTGGAAATCTGGTTAGTATTGCACCTAAAGATGTGGTTTTAAAACCTGCACGTCATTTTTTGTATGTGTTTTTAGGTATTACATTATTAACCTTGGTTTTAAGTTTTTTTCTGGCTTTGTTTTTATCCTATTCAATCACCCATCCTCTGGTACAATTGACTGACAGCATTGATAAATTAAGTAAAGGTGACTTGGAAACGCCGATTAAAATTAATTCCAACGACGAAATTGGTACGTTAGCACATGCGGTGGAATTATTAAGAAAATCCATGAAAATTTTGATAAAACGGGCATCGTGACCTTTCAATAAAGGTTGCCGAAAAGATATACCATGATGAACTGGAAAACTATAACTTTAATTACTAGCACGACAATCATATTGCTGTTATTGGCTATTTTCATGAATAACAATAGCCCGAAATCTGAAGCAGAAATGGCTATCCTTGAGTTAGAGAAACAACAACAGAACAAAAAAAGCCTGGCTGATATAAAGGAAGAAATTCAGTTTATAGTACAAGAATCAATTGAGGATGAAATTCAAAAAGAGGTTCAGAAGGAACTTGAGCAGTCAGAAAATACCGCTAATTCCTCTGGGAGCAAATGATTCTGCGGAGTAATAGTCGTGAATATGTGACTAACACAGATGTTTCTTATGTAATTAAATAATAACGAGAGGTGCTTATGTCTGATTGCAGATTACTATACATTAAATGTTCACTTTTTTTTATTGCAATGGCAAGCATTTTTTCAACCACTGCACTTGCAGAAAACCCAGTTGCAATCACCAAGGGTCTCCCTTATCTAGATGTGATGCATGAAGGTAAAAAAGTACGTATTGAACGAATCCAGGATACCTCCCACAAACTAACCAACAGTTTCGCCAAAACATCCCGTCCCTGCCCGCCTTTTTGTGTACAGCCAGCAAAATTGCATCCAGATATTGAGACGGTAGCTGAAACCGAATTATTGGCCTTCCTTGAAATAGAGGTAAAAAATAACCAAGGCTTATTGGTTGATGCACGTATGCCAGCCTGGTTCGAAAAAGGTACCATTCCTGGTTCAGTTAATATTCCTTTCACGATTCTTAGTGATGGGCTAGATAGCCCACATACACGAAAGATTATCAAATTACTCGGCGCCATCGAAACAGAGGGCAAATGGGATTTTTCCAACACTAGAAAATTATTGCTGTTCTGTAATGGCCCTTGGTGCGGCCAATCACCTCGCGCGATAAATAACCTGATTAAACTAGGCTATCCTCCCAGCCATCTATTTTGGTATAGAGGTGGTATGCAAAACTGGCAATTACTTGGGTTAACCACGGTTACTCCATAGAAAGCTGTCCATTCGAATGGAGAAATAACATGCCAAACAGACTATCAATACATCGACCAGTAATAGTGCTTGCCTTTTCTGCTTCGGCACTGGCTTTAAATCCTGCCAGGGCTGAAAAAGATGCAGATTATATAAATGCATTAGGTGACGAGGCCCAAATAACCAAAATGAAGGATGAAAACGCCGTTCCAGAGAAAGTGCAGGAACCGGCAGTTATGCCCAATAAATCGACTGATGTAAATAAACTCACTCAAGATGTTACCCAGAAATTGCAACGAATTTTAGGTATAAGCAGTGACAAAGCTAATGCTAATGCTAAAAAAGTCAATGTAGAAAATGATCTGGAGAAAGTAGTTTCATCTGCATTAGAAAAGGGCAATAGCATGGATGACATACGCAGCGCCGTCAGTGAGGCAATGACCGATCTCAAGGCACAACCCAAACAAACTCGCATCGAAGTGGAAACATTGAAGTCAGCATCCAAAACACTTAATCAGATTGTAGGCGAGAATAAAGACGCGGTTTCAGGCAAACCTGAAGAAAATTATGCTCGCTCACTAAATGAGCAATCTGCCAGAACACCTGCATCGATAAAACCAGGCAGTGTGGAAGAAAATGAATCAAACATTATAGCCACGGAACAGGTAAGTTCTGGCAAAACGATTACCGTTTTGAAAGGCGAATCTTTGTACAAAATAGCTCAACGCGTATATGGAAACGGTGAGCACTATATTTTATTGTACAAAGCAAACAGGGATATCGTTATCAATCCTGATATTATCCAGATTGGTCAGATATTGAAGGTACCTGAGCTTCCCTAAATTTGGGTCATTTCGCCCAAATCATACCTGCTCGCACGTCACCAGACGACGTGGCTGAATGAGTTTACATCACAATTTAGCCATCGCAATCAGTTAGTTCTAGAATTTATGGTTGAGAGTAACCTGCTATGACAAACGATAAAGTTCTGTATACGAAAAATGGTCATCTTTTTATATTATTAAATATTAGTGAACCCGGTGAAGAAAACGGCATTCCCTCAAATCAATATTTGATCGTAAATAATGGTAAAGGGATTCTGCTTGACCCTGGTGGTTTCGGAGTTATGCCACAGGTTTTGCATCATTTGATGAAATATATTACTCCGGAAAATATCGTAGGCATTGTTTTATCCCATCAGGATCCGGATATAGTGGGTGGTTTGAGTAGCTGGATGGAAATAACAGAAGCCAAAATTTATGTCTCGAAAATTTGGATGCGCTTTTTACCTCACTACGGACTCAAAGATATGCAACGTTTTGTAGGCATAAAAGATAAAGGAAGCGACTTGCCGTTGAATGATATTTTTTTGAAGCTACTTCCAGCTCACTATCTCCACTCTCCAGGCCAGCTTAATGTCTATGACCCGTTATCAAAAATTCTTTTTACCGGTGATATTGGAGCCGCGGAATACCAAATCGGGGATCTCAGTGAAGTCTTCGTGAATGATTTTCCCCTACATCAGCGTCGTATAGAGTATTTTCACCGCCGATATATGTCGTCCAATCGAGCATTACGATACTGGTTAAAAATCATCAAGCCCTATAATATCGATATTATTGCACCACAGCATGGATACTTATATAGGGATGAAGCTAAAATGGGATTGTTAGAATGGCTTGCAACCCTTGAATGTGGCGCAGACCTCTTGGATCTCGATTGATTCGGATTATGCGGTATCAATCAAATATCGACGAATTTCATACCTATCTCAACACTGTCCTATCTGAGCTGTTAGAAAATCAAATAAGGACCCGATCATTTATAACCGGCGTTCAACACTATAAAAACCAAGTACTAGAAAGCAGATCATTGGGATTTGACGATGATAATCAACGTGACTGGGAGGCGTTATCAAAGTCTAATTCACAGCTCCTAAAGTTGGGAACAACCAGCTGGGAAAGAAGCATCGACCAAATCAAGAACCTTCTAGTGGAATGTGATCAGTTAGTCAGACAATTACATAAAGCAATGATTGACAGGGAGTTGTACGAGCAGCAGGGGCTGGTTCTACAAGGTATTATTCTGTCCCATGAAAAGGTCGAAAATTGGGAAGAATTTGTTCAGTCGATCCTGAGGAAATTTCATAACATATTCGAGTTTAATTTTTTCAGTATAGCTTTCGATACCCGCGATGGCATCGACCTATTCCTCTATTACATGGGGGAATTTTCAAAAGAGGCTAAGGCCGAAGCAAAGAAAGAGCTTTCAAAACGAATGACATCGAAACTTAGCAGAGCAAAACTGCTGACTATTAAAGAATATCAAGTCCTGGAGAAGAATCTGGGTGATATTGAGATTGATCAGATGCATTCGGTTACTATTGATGTCGACAGGGAACAGCAAAACCTAGGGGGTATACTGGAAATGGGATATTTCTCATCCATTCCGCTGGGTATCGATGAAGAATCAATCATTAAATCAATTTTATCGGTTATGGTTATGGTGATCGGTTCCAGTCGGACGCTTAAGATAACACTGACGGAACTTGAATATCATGCCAAGCAAGACCCATTAACGGGGTTATACAATCGTCGCTATTTCAATGAATTTCTTGAAAATGAAATCGAGCATTCTACACGGCATAATCACGAATTCTGTATTCTTATGCTAGATTTAGATAATTTCAAAGGAGTCAATGATTCATATGGCCATTTATGTGGTGATAACGTTCTACGAGATGTAGCCCGAATAATAAAAAATAAAATCAGACGCAGCGATATGATCACTCGCCTGGGCGGTGATGAGTTTGCAGTTGTTCTTCCAGAAACAACTGCAAAGGATGCCCACTATGTAGCTGAAGAGATAATAATTGCAATTGAAACACATCGTTTTTCTGATGAACATGACTTCCATATAACAACTTCAATAGGACTTATCTCTTATCCAACGCATACAACCTCGATGACAGAATTATTGGCTTATGTTGATCTTGCCTTATACCAGGCAAAAGCTGATGGCCGAAATATAGTTCGTGATTATGATTCAAGTATTAATAAAACGAAAAATACCAAACGACTTTTTGGCTTGACGCAGGATTTATCTTGCGCCATTAAAAAAAAACGGATCATTGCTTATTTTCAACCTATAGTGACAACAATAGGCCAATCTGTTTATGCTTATGAAGCATTGGCAAGACTGGTTGGTGAAGATGGAAAAATCATTCCGGCTGATAGTTTTATAGATACGGCTGAGCGATCAGGAGTCATTACCGATCTTGATAAATATATGATTCAGATAGTAACCGATAGATTATTGAATACTGCTGGTGAAGCAAAAGATTATCCCCTAGTTTTTATCAATATATCACCTGTTTCCGTACAAAACAGAGGGATATTACAATATGCTTCGAGTATTTGTATAGAAAAAGGAATACCTCCAGAGCGTATAGTCTTTGAAATGACAGAGCGTGAAGCTGTTAGCGATATGACTAGCATGAAACAATTTTTAGGAGAACTAAGGGAGCAAAGGTTCGCTTTTGCATTGGATGACTTTGGCAGCGGCTATAATTCCTTCCGATACCTGCGTGAATTGTATTTTGAATACGTAAAAATCGATGGGGAACTCGTTAAAAACATGCGTCACAACAAAGCTGATGTTGCCTTGGTTGAATCGATCAATAACTTATGTAGCAAACTCAAGATGACAACTATAGCAGAGTTTGTTGAGGACAATGAGGCACTAACACAGCTAAAGGAAATGGGAGTTGTCTATTGTCAAGGCTTCCATACTGGATCTCCGAGTAGGGAAATTGGTCGTTAAAAATTAGTGGAATTTAGCACCCTAATTTGTCAAGACAATTTATTCATTTGCCAGAACTCTTTTTACTGCTTCAAGGTAATCGAACGCATATCTTTCGTCGGGCTCCAGATAGGTACATTCAGCCCATTCATTCCATGCGTTAAGAAAAATGAATGGTTCTGGGATCTCTCTCTCTGGCATTGATTGCACCAATTTTCCAAGCCAGTACTCAAATTTTTCAGGTGATACTCCTCTAAATATAGTCGCCCTATTGTTGTAGCGCGCACTATTATCCCAGTCTACAAATGCCCCCGGAAAAGTAATTAGCTCAGTATCTTGACGAACCTTAACAATTTCTTTCCATACACTATCATAATCATAAAATGTCAGGCCTTTTACAAATAGGCAATAGATGCTCTTAAGTATATCCTCAATTCCCACAGGTAAAGCACGGACCATCTTAAACCATTTACTTTGGCGTATTGAATTAGAATCTAAATCGGGTGAATGAATAGCTTCAAATGGTTGAAACTGGAAGGTAGCATCAAAACTTTTCAAACAGTCTCGCTTTGGTAATTCATACTGTTTTTGGAAAATAAAATAGAGTCCTTTAAGACCATGTTCAACTGCGAGTTCTCTCCAGTATTCAAGCATGTTTTCTATCTCAGGGATATTATGTGGTCTATAGATGATGAAAATGGGTTTGCTATCCACACAAATGGCCCTTTCATCACGCCAAGCCCGAATTAGATAGTCAAAATGTAGCTTCCAACGTTGCTTTAAGGGAGGGTGAGTTTGTTTTATAAGAATATCGTGATCACGACCATCCCATCTTTTTGACCAAGTTTCATTTGCCCAGGATAAACAGAACGGGAAATCTATATCGGTATTTTGTAAAAATAAGTTTGTTGGTGTTTCAAGTAACTGCTTACCATCGAACCAATAATGATAGTGACAGAAACCATATATACCATACGCTTTGGCTAGTTCAATCTGGCTACGAATCACGTCTACTCGTGACTGATCGTAATAATTTGAATTTAAAGGGATACGCGGCTGGTTGTGTCCCTCAAACAATGACTTCGCTTTTTTTACATTTTCCCAATCAGTAAACCCTTCTCCCCACCATTCATTATTCTCAGGGATAGCATGCAATTGAGTAAAATATAATGCCACTACTTTTGCTTTATTGATCATTAAAAACTTTCACTAACAAATAGGCATTAGGAGGGGAGGTTTTGTGATATTTTCTTATCGTTTTATTTTAAAAATAAACCTCAGAAACATATAAATAATATAATTAAATATTGAATAGTAATTATTTATTATTTCTGGTTTATCTAAAGAAAATGCGTGATCAATTAATGTAGAACTAATACCATGTTCATTGTTATAGTAAGCTATAGTTTTAGAAATATATTTCATACCATGTTTTTTATTCGAAAATATTTTTAAATTTAACGCATAATCAGCAACAGTAATATATTTACAATCAAATTTAAAGTCAGCGAATACATGTCTAGAATAAAAAATCGCCTGATGTGGAATATTTTTTATAAATAACTTAAGAGAATAAAATATCCCACCATATTCCTTTTTATTCTTAGATAAGATAACATCCCCATAATAACTGACTGTTTTTTCCTGAAAGGAATTTACTATTTCATGAAAAACATCAAACAGATAATCATCACAACCCAGAAATAAGATGTAATCCCCGTTGGACAGTTTTACTCCTTTATTCATCGCATCATACACGCCATGATCTTTCTCACTGACCCAATAATCAATTGCTTCCCCGTATTGTTTAATAATATCCAGAGTGCCATCGGTAGAACCACCGTCAATAATAATATACTCGACATTATCGTAGGTTTGACCGATCACACTACGTATTGCTTGCTCTATATAATTCTTCCCGTTAAAAACTACTGTTATGACACTAATTAGCGGCTTGCCAGGTTCATTGTGTTTATGATTTTTCTGAGAACGCGATGAACCTTCTTCGCTTGTATCAGATTGTTCTGGCAGAAACAGCGCTTTCTTTGAGCCGATATGATGAGTGGTGTTATTCATCTAAAAATTATTTAAAGAAAATAGTTCTGAGCTCATATCCGGTCACTCAAAAGACTCCATTTACTCCCTTCAAAGGCAAACGTATCTGACTCAAACGGTCTAAGTCTGTCATTAGTATTAACAATGTCTTTTCTAACAAAGACCAAATCAGCCTGCCAAAGAACCCCGTCGTAATATGCTAAATCTACTATGTCAACTAAATAAAACCCACTATCCATAAGGTATTGAGAACGTTCAAAAAAATTTGGTAGGTTAGCTTTATTCAGTGGGGCCTCAATAACAACCACAGATGAATTATTTAACACTCGAAGAGCACCTTTTAACACAGGGATTTCATACCCATCAACATCCACCTTTAATAAATAGGGTGATGGTACTAGGTTTCCGTCAATGATTGTGTCCAACTTAGCTTGTCTAACTTCTGTACAGCTGACCAGTCCTGGCATATCCTTACTATTTAGTTTTTTTGGGACAATCTGTGAATGCGTGATCTTCTCACCATTATTAATAGAACAACACGCCAGGTAAACACGACCATCAGTATCAGACAGAGCTACGTGATGTAGCTCGTGTGGGATATTTTTATAATTAGCCGAAATAGTGTTAAAATGTAGATCTACTGGTTCAAACAAATGATGTTTTGTCTTAGGAAAAACTTCCATTAAAGGCTGAGTACCCGTATAAATACCGACATCTAAGATTGTTTTAACTTGAATACCACAATCCAGCAGTACTCTAAGCGAATCCTGCATCGTCGGCGCTCTATTAATAAAATTTTTTCTCTTAAACGAATATTTCCCCAAGGAAAAAAATTTATGAAGTGTATTCAATATCGGCATGTTAATCTCGGTAAACGCAAATATAAAACACTATAGCTGTATTAATGGACATTAATTACTCCTGAGAAATATTTGAGTAAATTCTTTCCAAAAATTTTAAATAATATTTTATAAATATATATTTTTGAGTAATCCAGTACTGATAGTCTATTAACTATTAATGACTCAAATTCCTTATTGTATGCGCTCATATTTGATGACTTATTTCCAGCGTGTACTCTGAATCCAGATAATTGAGAATTTACAGTATATAGTTTATTGTTTTCAGCAAACTTGCACCATAAATAAAAGTCGCCCGCATACTTCAAGCTAGCAAGCTCTTCATCATTCAGTTTATCTAATAATTCACATTTCCAGAATGTACTCTCTTGTTGAATATGTGAAAGATACTTACCATAGACTCCACTTCTTATATAAGATTTATTAAAAACACACGAGGCATCAGCCGCTATAATTGCACCATACTCATTATATAAACTTGGTATACCTGTAAGCCACTTAACATTGTTACTTTCAAAAACTTTTGCTATGGTGCAAAATGCATTTGGTAAATAAAAATCATCAGAGTTAATATATGAAATGTAGTTACCTCTACATAATCTCAATCCTTTACTCAGCGCATCATACATTCCAGTATCTTTCTCAGAAAAAAAACTGAATTCAACACCTAGACAGTTACATTTGACGCGTTCATTATCGATATCTTGCTTATATTTTTCAAGCAACTCTAACGTGCCATCGGTAGAACAATTATCTAATATCACATAATCGATATAAAAGTGTCCTCTTTGAGTAATTACGCTCTCAATTGTTTCTTCCAGGTACTGTTCGGAATTATATGTTGGAGTTACTACAGAGAATACTGCAGGCATAGATTAATCGTGCAACTGGAACGTCAAGTCAAGCAACACTTTTAATATGGATTATAGCTTTTCTCTTCGATGATGTTGCTATTGAGCAATACATTAATCTCCTTTTTTAAATTAGCTCTTTTATCATTAGTTTTGTATACCGATCTGGCTATATCGATAAATTCTTGGCCGAATGAACCTTCGCGCTCGCAATTTCTTATATTATCTTCAATATCCCATATTTCACTGTTTGTCTTCTTGAGCTGATTTTGCAAATCCAGAATCTCGGGTGATTCCACAACTTCGTTGTTATATACACTCATCAAAGCATCATATTCGCATTTGATATTATAAAGCTTATCTTTATCAGTAATTTTCTCTAGTTTTATCTCAAGTATTGTTATTTTATCAATAAGCTCACCTACTGAGCTTTGTATATACAATGTCATAGCAATAAACACCTTTTATTAGTCAATTAAACCAAAGACCTTTGGTTGTAATGATTTAAATATTTCTCAATACCTATAGCATATTTTTCTGAATACTTTGTAGATAGCAATTTATCGTAAGACATCATGTAACTATGCGCCAAGTCATAGAGACTATAATTATAGTGGGCTACTAATGCTGCTTTAAGCAACTTGCCAGCACCTGCCTTTTCCATGTGTGAGGGTAGCTTAAAGTAGATAGCCTCTGCCCATAATAATCTGGAATTACATATTGGCCTCTTCAGGCCTTCATATCCAGCATTACCAAGATTAATAAACCTAATTAATTCAAAACCTTGTCGCCTTAATTCACTGTCTATATCAGAGAACAGAGGCTGATTTTTATATACTTCTGAAAACTCAACTTCACATTGTATAGCTATAGCTTCAGATATAGTGTTGATACCACCTTTAATAACATCAAGCTCTGCTCCTTGTACATCAAGTTTAATAAAGTCACAAGTATTGATTTGCTCAATGTCATCTAATCGAGTAGTTTCAACTAACTCCTCACTCACATGTTCAAGCATCTCAGGCAAAGCTATAAATTGTGATACGAAGTCGTGGTTAGTTTCATACAATGAAGAAGTAGGATCAAACTTATTGGTAAAGAATTTTTCCTCGCCCCCTTTGCCAATAAAATTCCCCAGCATCAAGGTGTCTTTTTCACCGACCCGCTCAGCCATTTTATTTTCTAACGGCTCAAACCCGATAACACTTGCATGCCCATCTTTTCTTAGTTCTGAATAAACATGATCCTCAGATGTCAGATTTTGAGCACCAACGTCAATAACATGGATTTTACTGTATTGCGGACAATCTATAGGGGAAAACGGAAAGGGTATTTTAAATCTTTTTTTATTAGATTCTATGGATGACTCTAACTCTTCAACACTTTCTGCAACAGTAGCTTGGCCTAATTGTCTCAGCAATTCATCTCGAAGATTGAGTTGTTGGGAAATTTTTTCGTTAACTCCATTATTTAATTGTTCTAAGATAGCTTTATGACTAGCAAGGCTTGCTTCTAATCCAGCAACTTTACTAGCCAGGCTTATTTCTATTCCAGCAACTTTGGATGCTGTGCTTTCTACAATTTCAGTTACCCGGTCAAACTCTTTAAAGAATAAGCGTCTAATTACACTTTTAAACTTACTAATAATTATTTTAAATAATGTCATTAAAAAAAACCTTTATTTATTTCTAATCATAAGCGGTAACATATAAAATAGCTGAATTAAGTCTTACCTACTCCGGTTCAAAGAACTGATTCAATTTTCACACGGTTCCAGGATGCAACATTTTAGAGAACCCAGCTTTCTTTATTTCCTTATCAGCTGTTCCAATACATTCTATAGCTGCCTGATATTTTCTCTGCGGGTCTTTTCTGGTATGGGCATCTAACCAAGGATTGAGTACTTAGCGATTTAATCGTGTAATTCCATTCTTTAAATTGCTCAAATAAATCCTTATATCTAATTGACTTGTTTCTATTCCAACAACTTTAGCACTATATCTGGTCTACTTCAGAACTTTGCATGATCACCGCCACTCACTTTCCACGTTATATAAATGACGATTAATAATAATTTTGTGTTTCTTAACCTTTTTTAAAAATAACCAGAAGCAGCATCATTCATTTTGCAGAATTTCCAAATCATCCTCAAACTTATTCGCAATATAATTATAAAGTTTATAGTCTTCATTATTATGCTTAAGCAAAAAATTTTTTAAGTTGTTATCAATTTTATCAGAGGTCACTTTTTTGGGGCTAACATTACGCACTTCATAAGGAACACTCTTCGGCCAACCCATGCGCAGTGATAAATACTGAATAAATTCATTGGAGCGTTCTACTGGCGCTGCTGCAAAGAATTTGGAATCAATTAATTCACGAGCATGCTCAAAGCTTCTGCTAACTCTGCCTGTTATCAGATAACATTGGAGGTTACTATACTCTGGATCATTTTTGCTCTCTAAATACTCATAAAATGCATAGATATCCATCTCTTTAACCACATCATAATGATGATGAGCAGGAAATGTCGTAACAAAATTGTAATATGAGATCATACGATCTAGAGGATTACGTATTATTGTTATATACCGAATATCACGACCAGCAAACAACCCATCACCATTATCAAGAGGCTTAGCAGGGTCTTTTGATCCAAATAAGCGATGAATACCGTATCCGCGATGCGAAGAAATACATAAGATTTCTTTAGCAGTAACCTCTGTTGTTTCTTCAAATAGAGTTGGATTGAAGTAACTATGATACTTAACCATGTATCGACCATAAATTTGTGCAAGATAGCCATTCAATGAGGTCCCACCTGCCTTAGGGATATGGACAAACGAGAGCAGAACGTTCTTGTTAAGAGTATCCTCCCATGGGGGTATCCTATTTGAAACATCTTCTCCCACCTCGTTATTCTCGTAACCACGACTAGTAGATTCGATATCCTTAGTCTTATTTTTTTTGTTCTTCCAACGTTTATATATATTATGAACCATGTTTTCTACCCGAAGAAACTTTGTTATCTACACATTAAAAGTCATTAACATGTATAAAATTAGTCGACATAGCTTTCATTTAAAACCTCCAATGCATCATTTATCTCGCCATAATATTTCACTTCACCTTCATCTATAAATAATCCGTGGGTACACAGCGATTTAAGTATATCCGGGTTGTGAGAAGCAATTATTAAGCCCCGCGCACTATGTAGATATTCACGCATACGCTTTCTAGATTTCTCTTGAAAACCCGCGTCACCAACACCTATCCACTCATCCATAATTAAAATATCACTAGGTAGTTCTGTTTCAACTGAAAAAGCAAGACGGAGTCGCATACCCGAAGAATATGAGCTTATTGGGTCATATATATTGTCTCCCAGCCCAGAAAATTCAATAATAGGGGTAATTAATTCCTTCATGTCAGATAAGGCTACACCCATAGACAAAAGGCGGAGGTAAATATTTTCCAAGCCGGTTGCCTTCTCCTTAAATCCGGCGTTAATACTGTATAATCCTCTTGTCACTCCGTTGATCCTCAATACTCCGCTTGTAATACGATATGCACCCGCTAACAGACGAATGAGCGTTGTCTTACCTGCACCATTTGGCCCAATTAACGCTAATTTCTGCCCTTCTTTTAACTCAAATGAAATATTACTAAGGATTGATTTAGATATACGCTTTGAACGAGTGCTATATAACCCCTTAATAAGACTAAGAGGATCAGCCAGGATTTGACGATTATCATTAAAATATGCAGGAACACTGAACTGAATATTGTCCGCTTTAATTAGAGTTCCACTCACAATATTAGAGCCATACCGCTACATAAGATGCATATCGCCGATATAAAATAGCAGCGCCAGCCCAACCCAAAAAAAGCGCGACAATCGGTGCACACCAAATTTCCCATGTAGGCAATTCCCCCTGCAATGGTGCTCGTACAACTTCGAGTAAATAATAAAAAGGATTCAGATATAATAATCCTCCAAGGGCGTGCGCCTTTTCGAAAGTCGGCATCCAAATAATAGGAGTAGCTAGAAAAGAAATTCGTATTATAAATTGCATTATTTCAGCAATATCCTTATATCGAGTTCCCAAAATCGACAATGCAACTACCATCCAGGTAACATTCCCAAAAAGAATCAGAAAACCAAATATTGAGTACATCGCTTCCAAAGGCACCGTTTTGCTAAAATAAATAAAGACAGCAATAACAATTACGAAGTTATGGAGCATCAAGATTAGATTATTAAACAACAAATAAGAAATAAAATCTGTCAGAGTCGATCTGCCTTGAAACAAAAAATTCTTATTTGAAACGAATACCCCGCAAGCCCCTAATAAGACACCTTGAATGAATTGCCATAACACTAGTCCTGTTGCTAAATGTACAAAATATCTTGCCGGGTTATTACCGCCTAGCATCGTAAAATATATCGATCCTAGCAGCACAATAAAAAGGAATGTTGACAAAACTATCCATATCGGACCAATTTTTGTTTCCCGGTATTTAAGTATTATATCAAGCCAGGCGGAATATACCCAAAAGGCTCGCCTTGATAGGGAACTACGAAAATCTTCAAATAAATTTGAAGAAGTCACTCCGTACTCTGATTGCATTTATTTCACCTGACTTTAATTAGGTCATCATTTGGAATATTACTTTAGTATATAGCAATATATCGAGAAGTTTATATGAGCAATGTATTATTTTATATCCTCTAAAGTCGAGAATGAATACACTATTAACACATTGATTCGATGAATAATCAAAAGTAATAATGGGTTGGTTAAAACATAGAGCGCCCAACAACACTAAAGAGCCTTGAGGAGTACGACTACCCTACATTTATCCATCTAAGTAGCTTTAACTTATAGACTAGTTTTTTATCTGATCATTCAGTCCTCAGTCCGGGTAATTCAAAACGGTTTGGGTAGTCGCGACCACCCCAAAGTTCAATATCTTTAGGATCAACGTATGATTGATCTTTTGTTTTATCGAGAACAAGACACATTCTTTTAGGACCTTTAACATCGTTTTCCTTTGGATAAAAAAGGATAGACATTGCTGAAGGCGAATAGCCAACACGCCAAAGAAATTTGACTACCAACCGAAGAGACAATCCCCAGACATTACCATATGATGTGCCGCTCCAATAAAAATTTGCAGTCGGCATGTGCTTACCATCCGACAAACCAGCATAACCATCGTCAAGAATAAAATATTTATCTGCAATCGTGGCCATCTTATGCAAGCCAAGCATCGGATAAAGAAAATGCGCAAGAGCCGAGCTACAGAAGACAGTGTCTACACGAGGGATAGTTATATCGCTAGCGCCAGTTCGATCATTCATACAAGGAGCATGTGGGTGAGATGCGTCAAATAAGTTAAGAAACCTAAAATCAACATTTTTATAACCAAGCACCTGATTGGCGAATTTCGCGCTTTTAAGGCAATCATTCTTATCGATTCCTAATACACTCTTAGCCCCCATCTTAGCAAAAGCAAGGGAATAAAACCCATGGGCACAACCAATTTCTAGGACATCATTCCCTACAATGTAGGGTGATACGAATTCTTTTATGCGCTGCCATTTAGGTTGAGGTCTCTGACGACTGGCATCTTCAGACATCATATCACCATATTTGTTATCCCCAGCAGCATCAAACCATGTCCACTCATCCTTATCTGTCGTCGCAACGTTATAGTCAGGAAACTCAATACGTTGATACCAAGGCTTATGTTCCTCTATTCCAGCAATAACTTCTTCATATGTCATTTTAGACATCTATATCTCTCCAATTCTTTTTCTTTTTAGAAGCCAAGTTTAATATTCGTATCTATCACATCTATTCAGAAAACCATCTCTTTTGCATAGACTCATGAACAGGATTACTCAATGCATGTGATATTTCATAATGAAGCTTTTCATGCACATTTTGGTTCTCCAAGAAAGTATAAGCTAAATCAAGGTGCAGAAAAGGCAATATCTTTTCTTTCCCAAAGCCAATCAATTCCTGTGTCCAACCATACCTTTCAGCTGTAACCAAAAGTGATCGCGCAGCATCTAACCATTTTTGTTGCTTAATAAGCATTGTGTCTATCAATGTAAAATAATGATCGAAACTCACCGGAATTATTCCTTTATATTGATATCGTGCCACCTCAATGCCTTTATTACATGCAAGCGCTATACAATCAGATGCAATTGAAGGATTTTCGTCAGTAAGCTCCAATACCTCGTACCTATCGATATTAAAATATTCAAAATCATGGGCAAAGGAAGCGAATACTGAAGTTTCCTTAGAAAGTATTTGTATCATAGGTAATGGCTTAGCTGCTGTAGAGGATACCGCAACCGTACAGCCACTGCCCGAACCCACAAACATTGAGCAATAGTGTGTTAAATAGGCTATTTCTCTGATTGTCAGATCACCAGCATAACAGGAGCGAGAATCCTTTAGCTTCATAGGTAAATGTGTTGAAAAAATTATTCTAGTGTCTGGCAAAATTTTATAAAGGTATTTTGCTACTTTCTGAGAATAAGCGATATCAACAAATGACTGCCCACTTTTAGATGTGCATTCGAACAAGATAATATTTTCATAATCATCAAGCTGATTTTGTCGTGCGTATTCATCAACGTTTGATTTTTCTTGTTCGGTTAATTCGATTACATTTTCAATTGGAACGGTGATGGGTTTTCCGTAGCTCCGGAGAATACTGGGCCTTACAGTTCCATCAAAATTACGAAAATTATTAGGCCAAATCTGGGATAAATAAACCTGATCATACTCCCGTCTTATATAGCGTTGAATAGCCTCACGTTCAAATATTTTCCACATTGGTTCATGCTGATCCCAACCAGAAATTTTAATCACCCACTTTTCATCAATATGCGGATTATTATCTATAATGCTTTCGCACTGGTTTGATATACCCCAGACTATGTGCGCATCTGGGTAATCATTACGCAACTGCCTGGCAATAATAGTCGTGTACAAGCAGTCGCCATTAGCGCCTAACTGACCTAGTAAAATTTTTTGCATATCTCAGATGACTTTTTCTTGTCTATTAAACTCTACCATTTCTGACAAAATATCAGACAAATCTTTTTTTGGGGTTCGGCCAGTAGCTGAAATCAATTGTTTAATGTCCACATTAAACTTAGGGCCAGGTTCTGATAGTGGATAATCTTCAGTTATGTGCTGACTGATATCAAGACCATGTTCAGAAAATACTTTTGCTAACGCTTCACGCGCGAAAACTGTAGTTCCTGAAGCCAT
>Ga0209633_10002651_pt1 | contig 17048 bp, 14 predicted proteins | sample Cruoilmetagenom1_FD_187290 | JGI IMG/M metagenome (GOLD analysis project Ga0209633, IMG submission 187290) | Oil polluted marine microbial communities from Coal Oil Point, Santa Barbara, California, USA - Sample 1 (SPAdes) (version 2) | ecosystem: Environmental > Aquatic > Marine > Oil seeps ... | reverse complement strand
TCCCAGCCGATATTGCTTTTCATCTTCAGGAACAGGGTTAGGCAGATTATTAGCATCAGCGCCATCCACATCCGAATAAGCAAAACACCCAACCCGATTGAGTTGCGCTTCACGCAAGAAATCCAGTAACAGCTCAAAATCTTCTTCTGTTTCACCGGGGAAACCAGTGATAAAGGTGCTTCTAATTGTTAAGTCGGGGCAAATCTGGCGCCAGTTTAGAATACGATCCAGTACTTTTTCTGTATGCGCAGGGCGGCGCATATCTTTTAATATACGGTGGCTGGCATGCTGAAAGGGAATATCCAGATAGGGAAGGATACCCTTGTTCTCTGTATTTTCTGCCATCAGTGGAATCAACTTATCAACATGCGGATAAGGATAAACATAATGTAAGCGCACCCAGGCATCCAGCTCACCTAGCGCCTCGGCTAACTGTTGCACATGTGATTTCAAAGGCTGACCATTCCAGAAACCAGTGCGATATTTGGTATCAATGCCATAGGCACTGGTATCCTGAGAGACTACTAGCAATTCTTTTACACCTGAGTTCACCAGATTCTCGGCCTCTTGCATAACATCCCCAATGGGCCGACTGACAAGATCTCCACGTAAAGACGGTATAATGCAAAACGAACAACGATGATTACAACCTTCGGAAATTTTTAAATATGCATAATGGCGCGGTGTAAGCTTTATTCCCTGTGGAGGCACTAGATCAAGATAAGGATCATGCGGCGGCTTTAGCTGCTGATGGACAGCCCCCATTACGTCTTCATAAGCATGCGGCCCAGTAACTGCTAACACCTCTGGATGTGCTTTTAAAACTTTATCCGAATCTGCTCCCAAACATCCTGTCACAATAACCTTGCCGTTTTCCTGAATTGCCTCACCAATAGCATCAAGTGATTCCTTAACGGCACTATCTATAAAACCACAGGTATTAATCACAACCACATCGGCACCATCGTAATCAGGAGCAATCTCATAACCTTCTGTGCGTAACTGCGTCAGTATTCTTTCAGAGTCAACCAAAGCCTTCGGACAGCCCAAGCTCACAAAACCAACTTTTGCATGATTTTCTTTCATTGAATTTTTATATATCTCTTTAAATTTTTGACCTAATTCAAGCTTAACAGTTACTTACAGTAGTTAGCCACACAATAGTTTTTTATTTGATTTATACACAATAAACAAATGCAAGCTTTTTAATCACCTAAAAAGTTAATATCGCAACGATTCTAACTTTAACCCGTTAGATTTAGCTTGTAACTGTTTGATATTCATACATTAACAGGAAGTGGTCAAAAATTAAGCAATCTATGATGGAACCAAATAGAATCAGGCTTTATGGACTAATTCACAGACATACTCACAGAGTTATCCACAGAATTTGTGGACAACTAAATCATAAAAATAAGTCAAGAATTATAGCTATTAATTTTAAAATAAATCATAAACTTTATTACTTATAAGTTTCAGTCAGTTGCGCAATTTTTATACATAATTACACTATCAAACCAATGGAACTTACAAATTATATCGACAAAATATACTTCCGTAATTTCAAGCGCCCCCTCCCCTAATTGATATACAAATCATTAACTCTTTACATTAAACTAGAAGAAATAATTTTTGCATTTCTCTTATTAGGAGCCCCCGTCCATGTCCATAAAACATCCTGTTGTTGCTGTTACCGGTTCATCTGGAGCAGGTACCACTTTCGTAAAACGTGCCTTTGAAAACATCTTTCGCCGTGAGAACATCAACCCTGCTATTGTTGAGGGTGACAGCTTTCATAGCCTAAGCCGTGTTCAATTTGGCGAAGAAGTAAAAAAAGCTGAAGCTGATGGCAATAATAACTTCAGCCATTTTGGCCCTGAAGCAAACGACTTTGCTGCGCTTGAAGCTACGTTTAAAGCCTATGGTGAAACAGGCATTGGTAAAAAACGTTATTATCTACATAACGACGAGGAAGCTATTGAACAAAACAAGCGCCTGGGTTGTGACAAAGCATCCGGTGAGTTCACTCCATGGGAAGATATTGAAGCTGGCAGCGATCTTCTTTTCTATGAAGGCTTACACGGTTTAGCTGCTGATGAAAAACAAGGTGTAGACACATCTCAATATGTAGATTTAGGTGTTGGTGTTGTACCGAGTGTTAACCTTGAATGGATTCAGAAAATTCATCGTGATCATGCTGAGCGTGGCTATGATGAAGAAGTGATCGTTGACACTATCTTGCGTCGAATGCCTGATTATGTTCATTATATTGCACCACAATTCTCACGCACTGACATTAACTTCCAAAGAGTTCCGACGGTTGATACATCAAATCCATTTATTGCTCGTGACATCCCTACCGCCGATGAAAGCTTTGTGATTATTCGTTTCAGCGACCCACAAAAGTTTTGTATTGATTTCCCGTACTTGCTGAACATGCTTCATGATTCGTTCATGACACGCCGTAATACCATCGTTATACCTGGTGGAAAGATGAGTATGGCTATGGAAATTATCCTAGCACCTATCATTCATCGCTTTATTGAAGCTTCCAAGCGATAACCGTTTACTCTAAGCAAAAAAAGGCCCCTACTTATGGGGCTTTTTTGTGCCTGTTCAATAAGATATATTTGATTAAGCCGATTAGAAATAAGTGCAGAAAAAGAACCGAAACACTCATTCTATCTTAGTTGGCACCCCCCCTACTTTTTGGCATCAGCAGAGTTATAAATATCTCACATAAATATTCAATCGATGGATTCTACAGGCAAAAAAAAGGAGCGTTTTAAACGCTCCTTCTAGACTAGCAAAGATAATCTTTAGCCTTTAACTTGCGCCATAACCTCAGCTGCAAAGTCTTCTTGTTTTTTCTCTATCCCTTCACCTACTTCATAACGCACAAATGCTGTTACTTCAGCACCCGCAGCTTTAAGCAACTGCGCAACTGTTTGATCAGGGTCTTTAACAAAGGGCTGGCCCAGCAAAGTGATTTCAGAAAGGTATTTACGCATACGACCTTCAACCATTTTTTCGATGATTTCCATTGGCTTTCCGCTGTCTTCAGCCTGTGCAATAAGAATCTCTTTTTCCTTGGTAAGTGTTTCTTCTGGCACATCAGCATCAGATACACATACTGGACGACTAGCAGCAATATGCATCGCGACGTCTTTACCCAGCGCTTCATCACCGCCATTCATTGCTACTGCAACACCAATTCGAACACCATGACTGTATGCATACACTTCACCCGCATCAGGAGTCAAAATTTCAAAACGACGTACCTGCATGTTCTCACCAATTTTAGCAACTAAATTAGCACGAGCCTCTTCAACTGTTTCACCTGAATCTAGTGGCATTGCAGATAAAGCTTCAACATCAGCTGGCTTATCAGCCAATACACGTGAACCTACTGCATTTACAAAATTTATGAAGTTTTCATCTTTTGCTACAAAGTCGGTTTCACAGTTTACTTCTACAATTGATGCTTCTTTTGCATCATCAGATGTAGTAATTACTACTTTACCATCAGCAGCCACACGCCCTGCTTTTTTATCTGCTTTTGCCGCACCTGATTTTCGCATTATATCAATTGCTGCTTCCAGATCACCACCCGTTTCGGTTAGTGTTTTTTTACAATCCATCATGCCAGCACCGGTGCGCTCGCGTAATTCTTTTACCATTGAAGCTGTAATAGCCATTTCTAAATCCTCTCAAGTAATAACACAGCTCAACCCTCATCTTATACAGATGGAGAGTCGAGCTGTATCAATCACTATTTTTAGTGATTAAATACCACCCATTAATTCATCTTGTAACTTTTTCAATTCATCCCACTTTTCATCAGCCGCTAATTGCGCTTGCTGTGGCCATGTCTTTGGCTCTTTTGATTTTAGTGTAGAAACTGTATCTAAAATCTTTTTGATAGCATCACGATCCATATCTGATAATTGTTTGAATGTAGTTACACCTGCTTCACCTAAAACTTCAGCTATTTTCGGGCCTATGCCTTCAATTTTCTTTAAATCATCAGCTTCTGTTTTTTTAGCGGCTGGTTTCTTAGCTGCTTTAGGCTTGGCTTCTGCTTTTTCTGTCTTCTCAGCAGCAGCTTTTTTCGGCTTAGCCTCTACAGTTTCAACTTTCTCTGCAGGAGCATCTTTCACTTCGGCTGTTTCTTTTGGTGCCTCAGCATCAGCTTTTGGGGCTACTGGCTTTTTAGTTACTTTTGCAACTGGCTTTTCGGCTGTTTTTGCAGCTTTTGGTGCTGGAGTCGCAGCTGCCATCTCAGTTGCATTTGTTGCAGCGACCAAATGTCCTTCTACAACTGAATCAGCAATTGCTGAGGTATAAAGCTGGATTGCACGTATTGCATCATCATTACCAGGAATAATGTAATCAACATTGTCTGCAGAATTATTTGTATCAACAATTCCAATTACCGGAATACCTAAAGTTTTAGCTTCCTTAACAGCAATGCTTTCATGACCAACATCAACAATAAATATGGCATCAGGCAAAGTGCGCATATCTTTAATACCGCCTAAGCCTTTATTTAATTTTTCAAGCTCGCGTGTAAGCATCAATGCTTCTTTTTTTCCGCCACGGTTAATACTGCCATCGGCTTCCATTTTTTCGATTTCATGCAATCGACGCACAGACTGCTTAACTGTCTTGTAGTTAGTTAGCATACCGCCTAACCAACGCTGGTCTACGAATGGCATTTTACAGCGAATTGCTTCATCACGGACGGCTGTTTGTGCCGCACGCTTTGTGCCTACAAACATTAACTTGCCACCTTTAGCGGCGACCTTGCCAGCAAAGTTCAACGCATCGTTGAACATTGGTAATGTTTTTTCAAGATTGATAATGTGAATTTTATTTCGATCACCAAAAATGTAAGGTGCCATTTTTGGGTTCCAGTAGCGGGTTTGGTGTCCGAAATGAACACCAGCTTCCAGCATCTGGCGCATAGTTACTTTAGCCATGATAGTTTCCTCATTGGGTTAGGCCTCCACATATCTAGTATTACAACTTATCAGGTCTAATAAAGAACCAACAAGCACCCTGCAATACCCTGAAGATATGTGTGTGAATTTAAAGTAAGTAAAGTTTACTCACTTCATTAATTTACGCAAAATTATCAGCTGTAAAAACAACAGCTAGCAAATTTAGCGCGGCGCAATTTATACCATAAACAGAATCAAGCCACAAACTGTTTCGCTTTTTTAATAAAAGCGGCATAATTAGCAGCTATTACAAATTTTTAGGCAAAGGCGTGACTTTTTATGGCGATAGTAATTAAAACAGCTGAACAGATCGAAAAAATGCGAGTCGCAGGTCGCCTTGCAGCTGATGTTTTAGATATGATCAAACCGCATGTAGTCGCGGGCATTTCCACCGAAGCTTTAGATAAAATCTGCCATGATTATATTGTTAATACCCAAAATGCGATCCCAGCACCACTAAATTATCACGGTTTCCCAAAATCAATTTGTACATCGGTTAACCATCAAGTCTGTCATGGCATACCTAGTGATAAAAAACTTAAAAAAGGCGATATTATCAATATTGATATCACCGTTATCAAAGATGGTTTTCACGGCGACACCAGTAAAATGTTTATTGTAGGTAAATCGAATGTTGCCACACAGCGTCTTTGTGAAATAGCTCAGAAAGCCCTTTATCTAGGTATTAATATGGTAAAACCCGGAGTGAAACTTGGGGATATTGGTCATGCTATACAAAGTTTCTCCGAAGCTCAGCACTATTCTGTAGTGCGTGAATACTGTGGACACGGTATTGGGGAAAAGTTTCATGAAGAACCACAGGTACTCCACTATGGCAAACCAGGCACAGGCATAGAAATAAAGGAAGGCATGACTTTCACTATTGAGCCTATGGTAAATCAAGGGAAACGCCACATAAAAACCTTACCTGATAAATGGACCGTACTAACGAAAGACCATAAATTATCTGCACAGTGGGAACATACGCTTTATGTCACTCAAGATGGTGTTGAAATTCTAACCCTACGCGATGAAGAAAAAGACTGGAAACAACTTTTACCAGGCTAACACTCCAGCTATATAGATTGATGGAGTACTAGTTAACGTCAAGAAACTGGCCATAGTTAGCCTGCTCATCCGCTATTTGCTTGACTCCACCCATCATATACTATAAATTCAGGAAAAAAGCACAGTACTATCAACGGTTTCAGCCTAAATAAGTACTGCTTTGCAACACTCTTTAGGAGTGTTCGATGCCAGATTTAATATTTGGGGAACGGCATCTACATACTTTCAAGGTTTTCATACTCATCACTAAACTAAAAGTCGCCATTATTATTTATCTTTAAATTAGACTATAGAATTTAGCACATACCCGTGTAATTCACGGGGGGGACAAAAATTGTCATTCGCAGACTTTAACTTAAAAAAAGAATTTATTAAATCTATCGAGGCAGCAGGGTATATAGATCCCACGCCATTGCAATCACAATTAACTCCTTTGGTCAAAGACAGAAAAAGCGCATTGATCTGGACTCAGTCAGCTTCTGGTAAAACCGGGGCATTTCTTATTCCAGCAATGAATTACATACTTGAGAACCCCGCTCCTGAAAAACGTGGTGCACGCATTTTAATCCTCACTTCCCGTCGAGATCGCGTTAGTCAAATCAACTACACAATAAAACGCCTTAGCAAAGATATCATCATGCGCTTTGGCTTCATTGTTAGTGGTCGCCCCTACCAAACTCAAATGCGACTAATGAGACGACCGCTAGATATTATGATAGCAACACCGGGAAGACTTAATGACCTGATGAATAATGGCAAGGCTGATTTTTCACAATTAGAAATGCTTATTATTGATGACTTATCCAGCATCTACAAAAAAAATCTGCAAGGGCTGATTGAGAAAATACAAGAACAGGCGGGGTCAAACTGCTCCTCTATAACTTTTGTTAAAGACGATGAAAATATAAATGATTATGCTCAGTCTATATTTCCTGACGCAGTGCAAATTAACCTTGATGAAGATAATGAAGACCAGATACATGAATCCTCTCCTCCTCCAGTTCCAAGCAATAAACCTATAAATAAACCTATAAACGCACCAGCAAAAGAGAATAGTAAAATAAAGATTAATCCAGAAGAACTAATGCCGCAGAAAGTCCATATTGCAGACGACTACACCCACAAAATAGCGATGATGGATCATTTGATGGATGAATTCGCGGGCGAATCAACCTTGATCTATACCGCAACCACAAAATCAGCAAAGACTTTACAAGACAACCTTTCAAATCATGGGCACGCTGCTGAGCTTGTTCATGAAATCAGTACGGATGCATTAACAGATTGCGACATTCTTATTATTAGCGATCAAGAGAAAGTAAAACTATCTGCTGAACAAGTTTCTAAAATTGACAAACATATCATCAACTTTGACTTGCCACATAAGATTGATGCCTATTTTGCTAGATTAAATACACACGACCAGAAACGAGATGAAGCGACCCTACTAATTATTGATGGTTATAATTTCAATGAGTTAAAAAGCATTGAGAAAATATTAGGAAAAAAACTGGAGCAAGCAACTATTCCTGGTCTGGAGCCTTTAAAACCGTTCGTAAATTTGAGCAAATCAAGACCAGCAAACAGACAAAAGAAAAAGCCAGTAAAAACACAAAAGAATAGTAAATGGAACAAAAATAAAAAGCCACAAAAAACCAGAGGCAGAAATAACGCAGATAGTAATTCAGACTCCAAAAAACAACCAGGTAGTAATCAACGACGTCAACGAAAAGGCCCATTCGGAAGACTAAACGGTGGAACACACCGCAAAAAAACAAATGCGCAGAAAAATAAAGTAGGTGTAAGTCGCGTAGGAACTGATGCACCTAAAAGTGATCGTGGTTGGCAGTCTGATTTTGCAGAACCCAAAGAAAGGTCAACCAGCACAGGTAAGCCCGTAGCTATCAGATATAGCAAAAAACGATTAATAAATAATTCTGACAAACCAGAAGACTCATAGATTTCACGAATTTCAAATATACAAAGATTTAGTAATTAAATGTCTAAAAACGACGAGAAAAAACATTGGATAAATTGGCTAGTACCCGCCTTACTCATTATTATCGCCATTGCTGTATTTGTTTTTTTCCCTTCTCCAAACACTGAAGAAAAAGAGTCTCCACCCTCTCTGACAACCGCTGTTAAAGAAGATAATGCTGGAGCTTTCTCTGCACTAGATATATCTAACTCGCTTATATCAACTTATTTTTATGGGTCTGATATAGATAAAAAAGAACAACAACAAGCACTCGAAAATACAATCACGCATCTACAAGCCTTAAATACAATTGATACCCAGAACACTTTGTCAGAGTTCAATAAAAACAATATAAATTCTGCAATACAATTCTTAATCACGATGGCAAATCAACAAGAAAACTGGCGTGAATCTGCTAAAACCTGGGTAAATATTGGAAATATACAAAATCTTACTTCAGCACAACAAGCGCTACAAGCTTATAAAAAAGCGAGTGAACTAGACCCCAATAATAGTAACGCATGGAATCGTCAAGGACACATTCATCGTCAACTGAAACAGTTTGATCAAGCCGAAATTGCCTATAAAAAAGTACAAGCACTTAATAACAAAAGTTCAAACAACACCGCCTTTTCATTGGCAAATTTTGGTTTACTGAGTGAATCAAAAGGTGACCATGAAGAAGCAGAAAAAGCATTTTTACAAGCGCTTGAAATTTATTCCATGAACAACAGCGATTCCGGAATCGCTAGTACCAGTGAAAATCTCGCCAGCCTTTACAAAAATGCAGGACAATTTGACAAATCTGAAAAGTACTATTTATCAGCTTTGGAAATCCACCAAAAGCTGGAGCGCCCACAAAACTTAGCGACTACCCATAGCGCACTCGGAAGTCTTTATCAGAAAATGAAACGAAGCAACAAAGCGCTTACTCATTACGAAAAAGCACTAGAGATAAGCCTTAATAATAATTTCAAAGGAAATATTGCCAGTCTCTATAGCAACCTTGGAATTCTTGCCCAGCAAAATGGAAAGTTAGAGAAATCTAAAGAATACTTTGAAAAATCGCTGGAATTAAACAAAGACATAAAACGCTCAAATGGCACAGCTGATCAATATGGAAATCTTGCCATTCTAAATCGCAACCAGAAGAAGTATGCTATCGCCGAAGATTATCATAATAAAGCCATAGAAATATATCGTGAGAATAAACATGCTGATGGCATTGTGAGCCAGCAAATAAATCTGGGCTTCCTTTACAAAACCATGAAAAAAACTGCTAAAGCCTGTGATACTTGGCAAAAAGCTCTAGGCAATATCCAGCAAGACAATAATAATCGCCAGCAACGAATAGAAAAATTAATTCTCGGAAACTGCAACAACTAAGCCAAAGTTTTTTATTCCACAATTACTACGATCCTAGGTTCCTCAGTTAACCGCTACTAGCAGGCAATAAGCTTATGATTATTTTTAACTTTTCTGCATTATCATACTTCACCTATAGAGTGAAGGCGCTACAGAGTAAGTTGTACCACTGTAATGGCGTATGGCGTTGTTGTATTTGCACAGAAGGGAATATTTTTGGCATGGTGCAACGACATTCTGTACAATTACGTCTAGCCATACACCACCACAGCAGCACACTTTACCCTGTCCAACTGAGGACTCTAGGATGATAATAGCCCAAGAGCCTTTACATCTCGTTGATATCTTTCAAACAGGTGGCATTCTCGCCTATCCAACCGAAGCAGTTTACGGGCTTGGCTGCGACCCTGATAATGAGAAAGCAGTCCACAGATTACTTTCAATCAAAAAACGCCCTATTGAAAAAGGACTTATTTTAATTGCTGCTGATTTTTCGCAGGTGGACAAATACCTACAGCCACTATCAAAATCACAACAAGAGTTTACCCGACCCAGCGATACTACTTATATCTTCCCAGCGCTTGATACAGCACCAAAATGGCTTACAGGTGACTTTAATAGCCTCGCAATACGCATTACAAAGCATCCGCTAGCGTTTGAATTATGCTCCACACTTCAATCAGCTTTAATTTCCACCAGTGCCAATATTAGTGGCCAAGCTCCTGCAAAAAATGCTCAAGAAGTTTCCGTTCAGTTAGGTGATAAAATTGACGCCATTCTTGATGGAAAAACAGGAGATTTACTTAAACCTACTGCAATCCGTGATAGTATCAGCGGCAAAATAATCAGACCCTAAAGTTTCATAACAATGGCATTAATCCAATTACAAAACATTCAGGTAAGCTTTGGCGGTCCTGCACTTCTTGATGACTTGAGCATGACGGTCAACCCGAATGAACGTATCTGTCTTATCGGACGAAACGGCGCGGGTAAATCCACCTTGATGAAAGTGCTGAACCGCAATATCAAAGCTGATTCAGGCGAAATTATTATCGAAAGCAATGCCGTAATCGCTCAGCTTGAACAAGAAGTCCCTAGAGATATGTCAGGGAGTGTTTATGACGTTGTTGCTTCTGGCCTGGCAGAAACAGGCGAATTACTCTCTAAATTTCATGCGCTTAATGAAGAAGAGGATATAGGCTCAGAAGACTGGATGAAGCGTTTTGAGAAAGTCCAGCACCAGCTCGAATCCTGTAATGGCTGGCACTTTCAAACCACTATCGATACGGTTATTTCACGCCTTGAATTAAATCCTGATGTTGATTTCGGAAAACTATCCGGAGGAATTAAACGACGGGTATTATTAGCGCGCGCATTGGTTCAGGAGCCTGATGTTTTGCTTCTTGATGAGCCAACTAACCATCTTGATATTGAAGCAATAATCTGGCTTGAAGATTTTTTGCTAAGTTTCAAAGGCTCGCTGGTTTTCATTACACATGACCGATCCTTTCTACGCCGCCTAGCAACAAGAATTATTGAGATTGACCGAGGCCAGGCGACAAGCTGGCCGGGGGACTATGAGAACTTCTTGCGTCGCAAAGAGGAAAGCTTACACGCCGAAGAACTAGAAAATGCACGTTTTGATAAGAAACTAGCACAAGAAGAAGTCTGGATTCGCCAAGGCATCAAAGCACGACGTACCAGAAATGAAGGGCGTGTACGTTCCTTAGAAAAAATGCGCAGTGAACGTGGCGAACGTCGCGAGCAACTAGGTTCAGCCAAATTAGAAGTTGATTCTGGACAACGTACAGGTAAGCGTGTCGTTGAAGTTGAACACATTAATTACACATTACCAAACGGACGCGTACTGATTGATGATTTTTCAACACTGGTACAACGTGGCGATAAGATAGGTTTGCTTGGTCCAAATGGTGTGGGTAAAACAACATTACTTAAAATACTACTGGGTGAATTAAAACCAGACCTTGATAAGGGCGGCAAGCTCATTGAAGGCACAAACCTGCAAGTAGCCTATTTTGACCAGCTAAGAAGCCAGCTTGATGAAGACCGCTCAGTAAAAGATAACTTAGACCGTGGCGCAGATAAGGTCATGATTAATGGCAAAGAAAAGCATGTCATTAGTTATCTACAAGACTTTCTATTTACACCAGATCGTGCAAATTCACCCGTAAATGCTTTATCTGGTGGCGAACGCAATCGCCTGCTATTGGCAAAATTATTTATCAAACCTGCCAATGTGTTAGTGCTGGATGAGCCTACTAATGACCTTGATGTTGATACGCTGGAATTATTAGAAGAGTTACTGCTTAACTATACCGGAACGGTCTTAATTGTCAGCCATGACCGTGCTTTTATCAATAACCTTGTCACGAGCTGTTTTGTGTTTGAAGGCGAAGGAAAAATTAGCGAGTACGTGGGTAGTTATGATGACTGGTTGCGTCAAAAGCCAGCAATAAAAAAACTACAGAAGAAGAAAGCAAAAAAAATTGAGAAAAAACCTGAAAAACAAATAGAAACACAGCCTGATAAAGACTCTAGCAAAAAACTAAGCTTTAATGATCAACATGAATTAAAAAATCTTCCGAAGGAAATAGAAACTCTTGAAAGTAAAGTCACTGATCTAGAAGCACAAATGAGTGATCCCAACTTTTTTAAGCAGGAGCATAAAGTGACAGCAGCCGTCACCGATGAACTTCAGGATATAAACACAACATTGAAAATAAAATATGACCGCTGGGAAGAATTGGAGTCATAGCCGAGGATTACAGCCAAACATAAAAAAGCCGAAAAGTCAGGATCAACTTTTCGGCTTTGCTTGTATCAATAACAGACAGATACAACTAACTAATTAATATCAGGCTTTCTTAGCCCAAGCAGTACACCAACCTTTCGCACTTACTTGCTTACCAGCAAATATAGTACAGGTTCCTGCTTCATCTTTTGTTGCTGTAAACAAAGCACAGTTTGCACAGCTTTGATCTGCTGCATGCTTAGGCTGTGCAGCCGCATCAACGGTCGCAGTATCTTTTTTGTAGCCTAAACCCATTGCCATTGGATCATTTTCTGTTAATTCAGGTAGATCCTTAGCATATGCATTAGGTGCTACGATTGCAGCAGCGGCAACAGCCGTTAGACCCATAAGGCTCTGCTTTAGGATATTTCTACGTTTTAAATCAATTATATCTTGTTTCATTGTATGTTCCTTCGTTAGTAATGTTTTAAGGCTCCTCAGTATCTTCAATTAAAATTTACTACGCATTGATATATCTCAGGTGTTGAAATGTTAATGAAGACTTTTATATGAGTCATTATTCGCATAAAAGTTTCAGATAATTATACAATATGTCTATGATAGAATTATCAAAACATAGGCATAGAGTTGAATAAATGGATATTGGTGATTACAGGCGCGAATACGCAAAAGGCGGGCTTAATAAAAACGACTTAAGTGACTCCCCTTTTGAACAGTTTGAAAAATGGTTTAAGCAAGCAATGCAAGCTGATGTGCCGGATGCTAGCGCCATGAGTCTTGCTACTGTATCTACAACAGGAAAACCTACACAACGTACTGTTCTACTTAAATTATTTGATGAGAAAGGCTTTGTATTTTTTACCAATTACAGCAGTTTAAAGTCAAAACAAATTGAAGAAAACGCCAATGTATCACTACTTTTTCCGTGGACAGAATTAGAAAGACAAATTGAAATTAACGGCACCGCTACAAAAATATCCACGGCTGAATCACTTAAATACTTTTTATCCCGCCCGCGTGGCAGCCAGCTAGGCGCATGGGCATCAGCGCAAAGCTCACCAATAAATTCACGTCAGATTCTTGAAGGCCAGCTACAGAAAATGAAAAGTAAATTTACCAAAGGTGAAATCCCCCTACCTGATTTTTGGGGTGGTTACCGAGTTGTACCAGAAACTATCGAATTTTGGCAAGGCGGGATTAATCGTTTGCACGATCGTTTTGAATATAGCAAAAACAATAATGACTGGGACATAAATAGGCTTCAGCCCTAATGTTATTTAGTAGCAGATTTAGGATTTTATTCATCATAAGTTTGGTCTCTGCCAGTCCAGTTTTTGCCGAAAACATAGAAAACCAATGGTATCGCTGCATTGTAAACGCAAGCAGCCATATGGGATTTTACACCTTTCGAATTAGTACAAACCCCTGTCAGATTTATTGGCGTGAGATCGATACTGAGATTAAGATCAGCGAATGCAAGCCCCCGATTCTATCCGGATTAAAACCCTCCGCGCAGGATAAATACAGCATCGTCTGGTTTAATCTTGAAACAGGTGAATTCTATGATTACTTATCAGGCGTTAAGGACAGAGGCATCTGCACAGCTTCAGAGAAAGAACCTGGACCATTCTCATCAGGAAAACAATAAGTTCTATAAGTCTTTCTCGACGCTGATGCTAACGGTTTCACTCTAATAACTGAGTTGTCCGTTTTAAACATCAAAACGGCAAGCTCATTAAAAAACTAGGGGGGTGCCATATGGTTTATTGAGAGCCGCTAAGCAGCATATCCATCACCGGTATAATCGTGGCAGGCGAGGAATTAACCGAGCTTGCTCTACAATAATCATACAATTTCCAGATATCAGTATTGCTACTCCAGCCATTTACCAGATCATCACATTTATAGTTATATTGGCTGGATGGAATATTAAACACAGGGTTATCTGAAACCGTTAAATCTGTCAAAGCTCCCATATCAACTTGTGCCGCACTACCATTGCCCAATGCAATATTTTTTGCAGCTTGATTGCCATTAAAAACGTAATCCAGCATGGCATCAACCGGGCGGTTAATGGCATAAACATCCAGTGCATCATAGGGTCGATCCAGCTGACCGTCCCACTGATCTTTTGCCCAGGTATAAATCAGGTAATGATTCGCATCATAGTGGAAAGTATTGCCGTTATAAACATAGCTTGAGGCATCTGAATTCACCATCACGAAGTCCTTTTCAGAATCTGGAATACCAATCAACTTAAAAACAGCACGCACTGCACGTGGATCTAACTTCGGATCTTTCGTATTCATCTGCAATAATAATTTTGTATTCGCCGGATAGTTTTGCAGATCATCTTTATCCATCTTAAAGGTATACCATGGGTCTGATGCGAATATAAAACGGCCATCTTGCCCCCAGTTCTTTTCACCTGCCTGAGTATTACTACCAAACAATCTTTTTCCTACCCAGACAGTTGCGCCACCACCAAAGGAGTGCCCCATTAACGCAACCTTGCGTGTTTCTATCCATTCAGAATATTGTTGCTGAGCTGTCTCAATCATGCTCAGTGCATTCGGATAACTGCTGTTTATGTTACCTGGGTTGGTATTTAAAATATGCACAACCACATAGCCTTTACTTGCCATGAACTGGAAGAATTGCTCATAGGTCTGAGCTTCTCTTTGCCAACCGGATATAAAGAATATGGTAGGAGTTTTTTGTGGATTTTTAACAGGGTGATAGAACGTAATTGTACCTTTGTCAGCAACATCAAACGGATCCTTACGAGTGACTGAATAATTACCCCATGCACCATAACCCTGAGTGATCCCGCCGGATTGGTCATTTAAAAGAGAATATCCACTTTCTGCGGAACATAACGCAGCAGAGAAAGTGAGTAAAACGATTAAAAAGCTTCGCCCTATTCCAAATACCCAATTATCTTTATTCATGATAAGCCCGCCTGATAAGGAAAATTAATTGTATGTGATTGCTAGCTCATTCGCTTTGATAAATGTTGATTTAGGATTCAAGATTTATAAAGTAGTTCATGCCATAATCTATCAATTCAAACTCGAAACATAATAATTCTAGAATCCTCAGTTGGACAGGGTAAAGTGTGCTACTGTGGTGGTGTATGGCTAGGCGTAACTACTTGGAATGGTCGTTTCCTTTCAAGTAGTTACATACAACGCCACACGCCATCACAGTGGTACAATTTACCCTGTAGCACCTTCACTCTATAGTGAAGTATGATAGTCGAAATTTTTAAAGCTAAACATTAGCTTATTGTTTATTAATAGCGGTCAACTGAGGAATCTAGAATAATATGAGTACAGAACAAACCCTTCTAGATCGCGCTGATTCAAAATGTGAATTGTGCACATCGACTGAAAATCTTAGCGTTTATGAAATTCCAGACTCGCCCGCTGATGTCAGTGAAGCTGACCGCAGCATACTAGTTTGTGAAAACTGCCTGGGGCAGATTAATAATCCTGAAACGACGAATGCCAACCACTGGCGTTGTTTAAATGACAGTATGTGGACACCGGTTCCAGCAGTACAAGTCATGGCATGGCGGATGCTCGATCGCATCAAAGCAGAAGGCTGGCCACAGGATTTACTCGAAATGCTCTATCTTGAAGATGATGTTAAAGTCTGGGCTCAAGCAGGAAGTTCTGCTTCAGAAAGCAATGATACAGAGCTTACGCGAGACAGCAATGGTGCAACCCTGGATGCTGGTGATACCGTCACACTGATAAAAGATCTGGTCGTAAAAGGCGCAAATTTCACTGCAAAACGTGGCACCGTGGTAAAGAATATTTCTTTGACATCAAATCCAGAACATATCGAAGGGCGAGTAAATGGCACGCGTATTGTTTTGGTCAGCGCTTTCTTGAAAAAGGTATCGTAAATCTTGCTTGCATTTGGTTTCCCAAGATTTTTAGGGTTTATATTACTGGCTTGCAGCTGCGGCTTTTTATCAGCCTGTGGAGGTATTCAAAGCAAGGGATCTAACAAGGCAGAAGTGATTAAAAAACCAAGCCTGCTTTCTGATATTCCCGCAAGCTGTAAAGACCCTCAAAACAGATTTAAACCCACTCGCAAAATTTTATCCAAGAGCGCCTATAACGCTAAAGCTCAAAGTTACCAGCCAATAAGCGCTACCAAGGGCTTTCTTACACAGGATTTCAACGGGGATGGAAAAGCAGATTATCATTTTATTGAGCGCTCTGGCTCACATATCAGGCTGATTAGCTGTCTCAGCAATAAAAATAAACACAGCCGGCGAGTGACTCCTTTTAAGATACATGAAACCACTGCGCCTGACTTTCAAACGATTTCTGAAACTAATAGCGTTGTAAACAATACATTGGTATTGAGCATCAATAAGCATGAGCACAACTGGGGTAGTGATTCAGAAACCAGCCACTATCGTTATCAAAAAGAGCAGAATAATTTTATGCTTGTGCAACGTGAAATTACATCCAGCAGTGGCGATGGCATGCGTAGCGACACCTATGAATACTATGATTTAGAAAAGAAGCGTTATAGAAAGTCTGGTGTCTGTGGATCATCCGAAGAAGCCTGTAAACCTTATAAAGAAAATGGGCGAATAATAGCGCTAGATAATCTGCTTACCTTGTTTCAGTCAGAAAAAATTTATGCTCGGCTGGTGCCTGATTGAATATCTGATTAAATCCTCTCCCTGCTAGGGAGAGGAAGCTTAAATAATGATATTGGCACCCCCCCCAGGGCTAACGCATTAAAATTCTCCAAATAGAACTTTCTGGCGGAAGTCATCATTCCATGCGGTATTAAGCCGCTTCTGCTTAATACTCAGTTTTGAGGGTTCTGTTTT
>Ga0209633_10002650_pt1 | contig 17050 bp, 22 predicted proteins | sample Cruoilmetagenom1_FD_187290 | JGI IMG/M metagenome (GOLD analysis project Ga0209633, IMG submission 187290) | Oil polluted marine microbial communities from Coal Oil Point, Santa Barbara, California, USA - Sample 1 (SPAdes) (version 2) | ecosystem: Environmental > Aquatic > Marine > Oil seeps ... | reverse complement strand
TGATATTTCACTTGCTCCGACTCCTGCCATTGGTGATAGTATTGGTGATATTTTAATTGCTATGGGTGTAGAAGATGTGGGAGCACCCGGAACTACGGCAGCATTAGCAATGCTAAACGACTCCGTAAAAAAAGCCGGACTAATGGCAAGTTCATCTGTTGGCGGAATGAGTGGAGCTTTTATTCCTGTTAGTGAAGATCAGGCCATGATTGATGCAGCAGAAAAAGGAAATTTATCATTGGAAAAATTGGAAGCTATGACTTCAGTTTGCTCGGTCGGTTTAGATATGATAGCAATCCCCGGGGATACTCCGGTATCAACTATTGCAGGTATAATATCTGATGAATGTGCAATCGGAATAATTAATGATAAAACTACGTCCGCTAGATTAATACCGGCTTATGGTAAAAAAGTTGGTGATTATATTGATTATGGCGGACTTTTAGGTAAAGCCCCAATTATGGATGTTAGGAACTTATCCAGCTCTAATTTTGTAGGAAGAGGAGGAAGAATTCCGGCGCCGGTTAGAAGTTTAACAAATTAATTACAGATTTGTCATCTCAAACCGAATGAAATGAGTGTATGAGATCTTTTTAATAAAGAGATTTCCCAATTGTCCAGATAAACTGGACTCATTTCGAAATTACGTTTGACGATTTAGGAAGTATTAAATTATAAAGGAGAAAAATAAATGGGTAAAGGAATTGGAATTATAATTGTTTTAGCAATTATTGTTATTGGTGTAATTATGTGGGGAACGGGAATTTATAATAATTTAGTTGGCTTGGATGAAAATGTAAATCAAAGCTGGAGTCAGGTTGAAAATCAATATCAACGAAGGGCGGATTTAATTCCGAATTTAGTTAATACCGTAAAAGGTGTTGCTGATTTTGAAAAAGAAACCTACACAGCAGTTACTGAAGCTAGAGCAAAAGTAAACCAGATAAATATGACATCCGATATGTTAAGCGATCCTAATGCATTTCAACAATTTCAATCTGCACAAGACGGATTAAGCAGTGCTCTATCAAGACTTTTAGTTACTGTTGAAAATTATCCCCAATTAAAGGCAAGTGAAAATTTTTCCCAACTGCAAGCTCAACTGGAAGGAACGGAAAACAGAATATCAGTGGAAAGGAAAAAATTTAACGAAGTTGTTCAAGGTTATAATACTACAATTAGACAATTTCCGGGAAGTATAATTGCCGGATTTACCGGTTTTATTCAAAAACAATATTTTAAAGCGGTGGCTGGATCTGATCAAGCACCTAAAGTTGAGTTTTAGTTTATGAGAATTTTATTCTCCATTATTTTTCTATTTACTAATACTATTTTTACGCAAGATTTTCCTAAACTTAGTAAATATGCAAATGATTTTACCAAAACTCTTTCGAATGAGCAGATCAATTATCTGGATTCAGGCCTAAGAGCATTTGATGACAGCACATCCAATCAAGTAGTACTTTTAATGATTAATTCTCTTGATGGATTTCCCATTTCTATGTATACATATGAAACAGCTGAAAAAAATGGAATAGGAACTAAAGAAAATAGCAATGGAGTACTTTTCTTCGTAGCAAAAAATGATAGAAAGATGAGAATAGAGGTAGGGTATGGCTTAGAGGGTGTTTTGCCCGATGCCCTCGCAAGTTCAATTATTAGAAATGATGTAGCTCCATATTTTAGAAAAAATCAATATTATGAAGGTACGTTAGCAGGATTAAATGGAATTTTTGCAGCAACAAAAGGTGAGTACAAAGGTAATCCGAAATCCGAAGAGGAAAATAAATTTCCAATAGGAGTTATAATATTCATAATATTTGTGATTTATTCTATTTTTAGAAGGAGAGGCAGAGGTGGAAGAGGTGGTGGATTTATTTATTATGGCGGCGGACTTGGAGGTTTAGGTGGTAGATCAAGCGGCGGTGGTTTTAGCAGCGGAGGATTTGGTGGTTTCAGCGGAGGAGGAGGTTCTTTTGGTGGTGGTGGTGCAAGCGGTAGTTGGTGAAAGATTATTTTATTCATTTTCAATTTAAATAAGTAAATAATACTCTTTTGTCTTGATATTAACTTGCCGATTTCTTATAATTGGATGTTTTATGATTGATATTTCGGATGGAATTGACTTATTTAACGAGTGCGATTTTTTTTCTGCTCATGATTTTTTTGAAGATATTTGGATGGATGCAAATAGTAACGAAAAGGAGTTCTTTCAAGGATTAGTTCAAATTTCAGTTGGGTGTTACCATTTAATTTGCGGGAATTTGAAAGGAGCGAAAAGTCAATTATTCAAGGGTAATGCTAAGCTAAAAAAGTTTGAACCGGAGTTTAATAATATTAACCTGATTTCTTTGAATAAAAAAATTGAACTGCTTATAAATAACATAAATTCGAACACGATTATTAATAGAGAAATTCCAACAATTGAATTAATTAATTAAACTTTATTAGGAGAAAAGTTATGGCAATATTGATCACTGATGAATGCATAAATTGTGGTGCATGTGAACCTGAATGTCCGAATACGGCAATTTATGAAGGTGGAAACGAGTGGAGTTTGGGTGGTACTACATATGGCGATGGCGATGCAGCCCCTTCAGGAGCTGGAGGATTTTACTCAGATGAATTTTTCTACATTGTACCCGATAAATGTACGGAATGTAAAGGATTTCATGATGAGCCGCAATGCGCTGCTGTTTGCCCGGTTGATTGCTGCGTTCCGGATCCGGATCACGAAGAAGATGAAGAAACATTATTAGCAAGAAAAGATCACTTAGCTGAAATTGGTGACTAATTAGCTGATAATATCTCGAAATTCAAAACCGTGGAAGAATTTCTTTCACGGTTTTTTTATTTTTAAATCTTAATTAAAAATATTTACAGCTATCAGGTTAAAATTTATGCAAATAGGTAAATACAAATTATCGGTTTTAGAAACCGGAACGTTCGGGTTAGATGGTGGTGCAATGTTCGGCATAATTCCAAAACCATTATGGAATAAAACAAATCCGGCTGATGATAAAAATAGAATTACTTTAGGTGCACGTTGTTTACTTTTGGAATCGAGCTCAAAAAAAATATTGATTGAAACCGGAATGGGTGAAACTTGGGATGAAAAATTTATGTCAATTTATAAAGTAGATTTTTCGAAACATACATTAATAAAATCGTTAAAGAACTTAGGATTAAAATCCAGTGATATAACTGATGTAATTTTAACACACCTTCACTTTGATCATACCGGTGGCTCAACAAAAATTGAAAATAGGAAATCTGTTCCGACTTTTCCAAATGCGAAATATCATATTCAGAAAAAACAATTTGAGTGGGCCCTAAGTCCATCGGATAGAGACAAGGGAAGTTTTATACCTAGTACTTTTTTACCTTTGCATGAAGAAGGAATTCTTAATTTTTTTAACGGTGATGCTTATTTCGATGATGAAATTCAGTTTTTAGCTATAAATGGGCACACTTTTTCACAGCAGATGATAAAAATCTCTGATTCAACAAATACGTATTTATTCTGTGGCGATCTGATTCCAACCATGTATCACATTCCAATTCCGTATGTTATGGGGTATGACATTCAGCCTTTGGTAACTGTTCAGGAAAAACAAAAATTCTTATCTACGGCTGTTGATGAAAACTGGAAACTTATATTCGGTCATGATCATATTAATGTCTGCGCTTCAATTAAGAAAACAGATAAGGGATTTATTTTCGACAAATATTCGGATGGATTAATGTAATGGATATTATCAATGGATACAATTTTATTTGTGATGAAAATATTTTGAAAGAAAGTGTTGGACAACGATTTTATATTAATGATACCGACGTTGCGGTTTTTAAAGTTAATGGAGAAATATTTGCAGTAAGTAATGTATGCCCACACCAGCAGGCTACGAAAATTTATGAAGGGTTTATAGAAAATAATTGCGTTGTCTGTCCTCTTCATGGTTGGACGTTCAACCTGAAGAATGGTAAATTACATAATGGAAGCAGGGGATTAGACACGTATGAAGTGAAGATTCTTGATGGAAAGGTTTATGCAAAAATTAAAACAAAAGAACTTAACTGGTAAAATCTATAATTTTAAAAATACTTTTTCTTAGCACAGATATTAAAATTAATTATTGAAAAAAGTATGTCATTCTCGAATTTATGCTGAGCGGAGTCTAAGCATGAATTCGAAGTTAATAAGACTTCAAAGATGTACAAAAAAAATAATAAAAAAAGATTTCTCACCTCGATAAATCGAGGATTCGAAATGACAACGGTTATTATCTTGAACATTTTTTAAAGTGATCAATATAAATTTATAAAGTAAAATAATTGCTTAAACAAAAAATTATAAAAAAAACTACGGAATTAGGTTTCGATCTAATTGGATTTACTCCTTTTAAGAAGTTAGAAAATGAAATAGAATGTTTAGAAAATTGGCTGGCCAATTCTTTCCATGCGGGTATGAATTATATGGAAAGAAATGTAGAAAAGAAAAGAGACGGAAGTTTAATTTTGGAAAATTGTAAAAGTGTGATTTCCTTGGGAATGAATTATTATGTTGATGAAGAATATGAAAATTCTGTTAATAGTGGAAAAGTTTCCCGGTATGCGTGGGGTAGAGATTATCATTATATAATTTGGGAAAAACTTGATGAACTGAAAGATTTAATAAAAAAAATAGAACCAAAAATTCAGTTGAAGAGTTATGTTGATACCGGACCTGTTTTAGATAAAGTTTGGGCAGTAAAAGCCGGTTTAGGCTGGTTAGGAAAACACAGTAATGTAATTAATAAAGAAATTGGAAGCTGGTTTTTTATTGCTAATATATTTACAAATTATGACTTTGGAGAATATAATAAACAAATAAATGATTTTTGTGGAACATGCACTGCATGTATTGAAGCTTGTCCAACTGATGCAATTGTAAAAGACTATGTTGTAGATTCCAACAAATGTATCTCCTATTTGACAATAGAGAACAAAAAAGAAATTCCTGATAAATTTGTTGGTAAATTTGATAATTGGATTTTTGGTTGTGATATCTGTCAGGATGTTTGCCCGTGGAATCATAAATTTTCACAAGAGACTTCTATTCATGATTTTCTTCTAACAAGGAATAAAAAGATAGATTTTGATGAAATTGAAAAAATTTCCAATAAAGAATTCGCAATGAAATTTAATGAAAGTCCAATTTCCAGAACAAGGTTAAAAGGCTTGAAACGTAACGCCAATCATTTAAAAAAGATTTGAAACTTAATTGTAAAAAATGAATCTAATATTAATGAAAAATTATTGAAAAGTATTATGGAGAGTAATTATGTCAAATAATCATCACAAAGTAGTTATTGTTGGGTCAGGACCCGCCGGTTTAACTGCTGCAATTTATGCTGCTAGAGCAAATTTGAGTCCTGTTATTTACGAAGGAATGCAACCTGGCGGACAATTAACAATTACAACTGATGTTGAAAATTATCCTGGATTTGAAAATGGTATCCAGGGCCCGGAATTAATGGATGTTATGCGTAAGCAGGCATGCAAGTTTGGTGCAAAATGTGAGTTTAAGGAGATTACGGAAGTCGATTTTTCGGAAAGACCATTTAAACTAAAATCTGGTGAGGAGAATATTACTGCTGATTCAGTTATTATTTCAACCGGAGCTAGTGCAAAATTATTGGGATTAGAAAGCGAATCAAATTATATGGGTTATGGTGTTTCAGCCTGTGCAACATGCGATGGATTTTTCTACAAAGGGTTAAAAGTACTTGTTGTCGGTGGTGGCGATACAGCGCTGGAAGAAGCAATTTACTTAACAAATTTTGCCTCAGAAGTTGTACTGATCCATAGAAGAGAAGGATTTAGAGCATCGAAAATTATGCTGGATAGAGCAAAAAAGAATCCTAAAATTACATTTAGCTTGAATAGAACAATTAAAGAAGTAATTGGCGGAAAAGATGCAATGGGTAATAAAAAAGTTACCGGTGCTGTTTTGGTAAATACACTAGATAATTCAACTGAAGAAATATCTACTGACGGTATTTTTATTGCTATAGGACATCAACCCAATACCAAAATTTTTGATGGAAAATTAAATATGGATGATACCGGTTATTTAAATGTAAAACCGGGATCTACGTATACTAATATCGATGGTGTTTTTGCTGCCGGAGATGTGGCGGATAAAACGTATAGACAAGCAGTTACTGCTGCCGGAACCGGCTGTATGGCAGCCCTTGATGCCCAAAAGTGGCTTGAGGAAAAGGAACTAGCTTAAAAAAATGTCATATTGAGCGAAGCGAAATATCTCTCATAAAGATTCTTCACTTCGTTCAGAATGACGTTAAGCCTAAGAAAAATGTATAAAATTGTTATCGTAAGGAAGTATGACGAAGCAATCTCCGTATTTTGTGAGATTACTTCGTTGCGCTCGTAATGACAGTTTTATTACATTTCTTGATTGTTACCTTGTAATAAAGCTTCATCTTCTTTTTCAAATTTTCTAGAAACAAAAAAAGCAGCAACAAACCCGGCACCAATAAATGTGATAATAAATAAAGGTATAAAACCCTGATTCCACCCAGCTTCTTCCATCATTACACCTAGCCCTATTCCTAAACCGCATCCAACTATTATAACTCCCATTTTTAACCAAGTATATGGATTTCGTTTGGATTTAAAAAGTTCAGCAATTTGCTCGGGGAGTTAGTCCTTTTCAATCATTATTTGTCTTTCTCTTGCTCTGAAATAAAAATATGTGACTAATACTAAACCGCAAATTAAAGTAATTGTTATTCCGGTTAAAGGACCCATAATTTCTTGAGCTAATAAAGCATCTTCCGACATAATATTCTCCTAATTGTTTTATACTATTTTTATTTTCTTCTTTTGATAATTGTCTTTAATTTTACTCATTTTCTTTGTTCACTCCTTTTGACAGGTCTGATATAGCAAAAGGTTACAGATTATTTGAAAATAGTTTTGTAACCTTCTTTTGTAAACACAGTCTAAAATGTTAGAATGAAAAAACTAAATGATATTGAGATAATTGATTCTGTATTAAAAGGGAATGAAAATGATTATACTCTAATAATAGAACGATATAAGGATAGAGCTTTTTCGTTATTAACAAATATGCTAAAAAATAGTATGGATGCAGAAGAAGCATTACAAGATAGCTTCATTAAGGCTTATAAATCATTATCTAGTTTTAGAAGAGATTCCAAATTTTCAACATGGTTTTATAAAATTGTATATAACACCGGTTTAACAATTGTAACGGGGAAAAAAAGAAACATATTAATGCAGATGAGTTCAATTGATGATATGTATACTTTAAAAGATGATGATAAAGTGTACAGTACGTCTGAAAATAGTAAACAATATTTACTTAAAATGGTTGACAAATTGCCTGTTAGAAATTCCTTAGTTTTAATTTTATTTTATTTGGATAATTTGTCGTTAAAAGAGATTAGTGAAGTAATGGATTTATCATTGGTTAATACTAAGGTATTATTGCACAGATCTAGAAATATATTACGAGAACTTCTGATAAAGCACAATTATCAAGAGGAATATTATGAAAAATAAATATGATGAATTAGTAAATAAATTTGTGGATAATGAACTAAATTCTAATGAACTCAATCAAGTTGAAGAGTTGGTTAAGAGTGATGATAACTTTAAACTTACTTTGTCCTCCCACAAATATGTACATGAAAATTTATATGATATTCCTGAAAAAACTGCTCCGTATTATACAACTGAACACATAATGAGAAGAATTGTTGAGAAAGTAAGTGATAAATACAAAAAAAGTTATTTCTTTAGAGGTATAGTAACTACTTTAGTTTGTATCTTAATTACTTTTCTCTTTATGCTTTTCTTTTATGGCAGTAATTTGGAAGTTACTCAAGAATCATCAAAAATTACTGATTACATAAAAGTATATACCAAACCTGGAATTAATTATATTCACAAAATTGTTATATCGGATATGTTTAAAACAGTTTCCGGTTTATTTAGTTTTATTGTTTTACTTGGATTTTATTTTTCTTTCAATTCTTATAAAGAATTAAAGAAAAGATTGAAACAATTGTAATCTTATTTTTTACAAATCTACTAATATAATTTCTATGTCATTTCGAATTCCGACGTTTTTAGCTTGCCCGACTCGGTCGGGTAAAGGTGAGAAATCTAATAGTTAAGGTGATATATCAATCGTCCGGTATTTATCGGACTCAATTCGATATGACTATAAATAATTGGTTAACTGTCATTCAAATTTCCGACCTAATTTTCCTTATCTTTATTTTTTTAAAAACAAAGAAAAAGCATGAACACAAAATCCGGATTTGTTACCATAGTTGGTAAGCCAAATGTTGGTAAATCTACATTAATGAATAAGCTGCTTGGTGAAGAATTATCAATAATTACCAGCAAACCCCAAACTACAAGAAAGAGAGTTTTAGGTATTTTATCGGAAGAGGATTACCAAATTATTTTCCTTGATACTCCTGGAATTCTTGATCCAAAATATTTAATGCAAAAAAAATTAGCCGAATATATTGAAACTTCAGTTAAAGATGCCGATGTTTTAGTTTTTATGATAACATTAAAAGAATTAGAAAAAGAAATAAAAATTTTTGAAAATGAAAAATTCAAAAATATTGTTTCCGGGAGAAATAAGAAGAAAGTGTTGGTTATAAATAAAATTGATCTTTCGAATGAACCTGATGTTACTAAAGCAATTTCAGAATTTGAGAAGATGAAAATTTTTGATTCTATAATTCCTCTCTCAGCATTAGAGAAATATAATATAGAAAGCCTTAAACAAGATCTTATTAAGTATTTACCGTATCATCCTAAATTTTATCCTGATGATCAGCTTACAGATGAACCGGAAAGATTTTTCGTCTCGGAAAAGATTAGAGAAAAAATCTTAGAAATTTATCATGATGAAATACCGTATAGTATTGAAGTGGTAATAGAAGATTTTAAGGAAAGAGATAAAGGGAAAGATTATATTTCCGCAGTAATAGTTGTTGAGAGAGAATCACAAAAACCGATTATTCTTGGGAAAAAAGGTGCAACAATTAAAAAACTTGGTAACGCTGCCCGTAGTTCGGTTGAACGTTTCCTTATGCGCGAAGTTTATTTAGAATTGCGAGTTAAGGTGAGTGATAATTGGCGTAAAGATCAAAATGCTTTAAAAAGATTTGGATATTCAAATTAGTTAAATATTAAACACCACCTTTGCCTTTAGAATTTATCTAATAGAAATTAATGCAGTAAAAAAAGTAATTTGAATGAACAGCTAATCAAATTATAACCAAAATAAAAATGATAATAAGTAAATCAAAATATAAATCGGAAGCTATTCTAATCTTTGTTACCTTGCTTTGGGGTGCGACATTTGTAGTTGTAAAAGAAGCTTTAAATGATATCTCGTCTATGGCGTTTATAGCTATAAGATTTATAATAGCCGGAATTATTCTTCTTCCCTTTATGCTAAAAAAAAAATTTACCAGAGAGACAACATTGGCAGGCATTCTCCTTGGTTTTTTATTGTTTATGGGATTTGCAACGCAAACGATAGGACTAAAATTTACATCTGCAACCAAATCGGGATTTCTAACCGGCACAGCTGTAATAATGATACCCTTACTTCAGATTATTATTGAGAAACGTTCCCCAACTAAGGGCGTTATTATCGGAACTATTTTAGTTCTAATTGGTGTGAGTTTTTTATCGAGCGGAGGTTCGTCAATTCTGAACCTATTTCAAGATATTGGTACTAACTTTAATATTGGAGATGGTTTAACACTTATTTGTGCTTTGTTTTTTGCGCTATATATAATCTACCTTGATGTGGAGACATCAAAATATGATTTTTGGATGTTGCTTTTTTTGCAAATTATGACAACTGCTGTTTTGTCAATTATATTTTTATTCATTTTTTCTACAGCAGAGCTTGAGTCAATTGAAATTAACTGGACTAAAAATTTAATTTCTGCAATAATTTATACATCTATTTTTGCAACACTGATAACAACGGCTCTTCAAACCAAATATCAAAAAAATGTTACACCTGCAAAAGCCGGAATAATTTTTTCTTTTGAACCAATTTGGGCTGCACTTTTTGCATTCTTTTTATTAGGAGAAAAAATAACTAATTTTGGATATTTAGGTGCCGGCTTAATAATTCTTGGTTTAGTAGTTTCAGAGTTATATGAGTCACTAAAATTACAAAATGGGAACTAACTTAGTTAGAGCAGAAATAATAGTAAAAGGATTAGTGCAAGGAGTCGGATTTAGATATTTTGTAATTTCAAAAGCAAAAGAACTGAACTTATTTGGTTATGTAAAAAATCAGTATGATGGATCGGTTTTAACTGTTGTTGAAGGAAATGAATCGTTAATTAAAATAATGTTCGATTATTTAAAAATTGGGCCATCACATGCTGACGTTAGAGATATCAAAATTTCCTGGAAAAACTATGTTGGTGAATTTTCTAATTTTGAAGTAAAAAGGTATTAATGAATTTTAGAACAGGTTTTGGATATGATGTTCATGCATTTGCTGAAGATAGGAAACTAATTTTAGGAGGGATTGAAATCCCTTTTAATAAAGGCCTGAAAGGTCACTCGGATGCCGATGTATTACTTCATGCAATTTGTGATGCTATGTTGGGAGCGCTTGCATTAGGAGATATTGGTCAGCATTTCCCCGATAACGATCCAAATTATAAAAATATAGATAGTAAAATACTTTTGACCAAGGTTTCTGATTTAGTGATAAAGAATAATTATAAAATATCAAATATTGATTCTACGGTCGTTATGGAAAAGCCAAAATTGAAAGATTATATTCCATCAATAAGGAAAGTTATTTCGGAAATACTAAAAATTGAATTGAATCAAATTTCCGTTAAGGCCACAACATCTGAAAAAATGGGATTTGTCGGTACCGAGTTAGGTGTGAAAGCTTATTCAACTGTTTTACTTATGGAAGATCCGGAAAATTAATGTTAGAAGATATTCTAGTTTACATCAGTTCTTTAGACACTACTTGGATTTATTTTATTCTTTTCTTTTTTTCGTTTATTGAAAATGTATTTCCTCCATCACCAAGTGATGTAGTAGTTGTTGTTGGAGCTTCTCTTATAGTCGGAACATCTTTAGGATTTGTCCCTGTATTATTTATAACTAGTATAGGTAGCGCTTTAGGTTTTATAGTAATGTACTATGTTGGTTATTTTCTTAGTGAAAAAGTTTTGCGTTCCGGTAAACTAGCTTTTATTAGTCAAGATGCATTACATAAAACCGATGAATGGTTTTCAAAATATGGATATTGGATAATATTGGCTAATAGATTTATGCCTGGAACAAGATCGGTTATTAGTTTCTTTTCAGGAGTTCATGAATTAAATGTTGGTAAAACATTTCTATTTGCTTTAGTTAGCGCTTTTTTGTGGAATATCATTATTATCTATCTTGGAATGACATTAGGAAATAATGTTGAACTGATTGATTATTATTTAACAACATATTCTAATATAGGAATTGCTATTACATGTTTAGTTTTAGCAGTATTTGGTATAAAGTATTTTGTTAAGAAAAAACGCAATGCTTAAAACATTATTTAGGTCATACAAAACAGTAGAGGAGAAAAAAAAGAACCGAAAGGAACTTCTCTTTGGATTGATATCCGGAATATTTCTAGGACTTTCTTTTCCTCCAATTCCACTGCCATATTTAGTATTCGTTGGTCTGATACCATATTTAATTGTTCTAGAAAAGCGTTCAACGTTAGCTGAAATAAACAGGTTCACGTACTTTACAATTTTCTTTTTCAATTTAATAACTCTTTATTGGGTAGGAAGTTGGACCCCGGATGCAGATCCTTTTTTAATGATTGCCGGATCTGTGTTAATGTTTTTTAATCCAATTGTTTTTCTTATCCCATCAACTATTTATTATTTAGTAAAAAAATATATTAATAAACAGTTAGCCTTGTATTTGCTGCCATGGTTCTGGCTGTTTTACGAATACATATACTCTGTAACAGATTTTAAATTTCCTTGGATCTCGTTAAGTAATAGCCTTCCTTATTTTACCGGTTACATTCAAATTGCCGATATAATTGGTTCATACGGACTTACTATCTTAATTGTTTATGCCAATATATTCGGTTACCTGATTTATAAACAATTTAATCGCTCTAGAAAAATTAATATAGTATTTACAATAATGTTCTGCTTGATGATTGTAATTCCTATTGTTTATGGAATAATCCGGGTAGATTCATTAAAAGATTCGGAAAGATCAATTACTGTTGGCCTAATTCAACCTAATATTAATCCTAATAAAAAGTGGGAGATGGGTAATTTAGACAAGCAGATTGATCTTTATTTAAGTATGTCGGATAAGGCTATCAATGAAGGTGCTGAATTGATAGTATGGCCCGAAACGGCACTGCCGGTATACTTAATATCAAACAGACATAAAAAAGAAACGAAAAAAATTCAAAATTTTGTGGATTCGTTTTCTACACCTTTACTTACGGGTATGCCGCACGCAAATTTTTTCTTGGATTCTGCTACTGCACCTATTGATGCAAAACCCCTAAAAAATTCGAAAGGTTCATATACATCTTACAACTCTATTTTATTTTTTTCACCTATAAAAAATGTTGAACAATATGGTAAGATTAAATTAGTCCCGTTTGGTGAAAAAGTTCCACTTGTGGACTTATTTCCGATTTTGGGGAAATGGATTAAGTGGAATGTAGGTATTTCCAGTTGGAATACCGGAACCGATACCCTTGTATTTAATATGCAAAAAAGTAATAATGAAGAAGTAAATATTGGCGGAGTTGTTTGTATTGAATCGATCTATCCTGATTTTATTGCTTCTTTTGTAAATAAGGGAGCTGAGTTTATTGCCGTAGTGACTAATGACAGTTGGTACGGAAATTCAAGTGGTCCGTATCAACATAAAGAAATTAGCGTATTAAGAGCTGTTGAAAATAGGCGGTCGGTAATTAGAGCAGCAAATGGCGGGATTAGTTGTATTATACACCCGAATGGAAAAACTATTGAAAAAACGGATATGTTTACAAAGACTGTATTAGTCGGTATAGTACCATTAAGTGATCAGAAAACTTTTTTTGCAACAAATCCTTTACTTTTTCCGGTAATTTCAATATTGATTACAATTTTTATTATTTTAATTTCTATTATAAATAAATTTAGAGGTATTTCTGTAAATGATTGATTTACGAAGCGACACTGTTACAAAACCCTCAAGTAAAATGAGACAAGCAATGTATGAAGCAGAAGTTGGAGACGATGTTTATAAAGAAGACCCAACCGTAAATAAGTTAGAAGGATACGCGGCAGAGCTTTTAGGTAAAGAAGCAGCGTTATTCGTTCCAAGTGGAGTAATGGGCAATCAAATTTGTTTAAATGTACATACACAGCCCTCGGATGAAGTGATTTGTGAAGCAGATGCACATATTTTTCAATACGAATCCGGCTCGCCTGCTGCTTTGAGCGGGATCCAATTGTACACCGTAGCAGGTAAAAATGGAATTATCGATCCGGAATCTGTTCGACCATTAGTTAGACCAACAAGTGCATATTATATGCCAAGATCCAAGGTTTTGGAAATTGAAAATACTCACAACAGAGCAGGTGGAACTATATATTCGATAGAACAAATTAAATTGTTGAAAAATATTGCTAATGAATATAATTTAAAATTTCACTTAGACGGAGCAAGATTGTGGAATGCTTCCGTAGCCTCAAATACTTCATTAAATAAATACTGTTCTTTTTTTGATTCTGTTTCAGTTTGCTTATCTAAGGGTTTGGGAGCACCTATTGGATCAATAATAGCTGGAGAAAAAGAATTCATAAGTGAAGCCTATCGCGTGCGCAAAGGATGGGGAGGGGGAATGAGACAAGTTGGAGTACTCGCTGCAGCTTGTTTATACGCTCTGAAAAATAATATTGAGCGGTTATCAGAAGACCATGAAAAAGCAAAAATTCTATCCGATTTTATTCTTAATACAAATCAGTTTGAGATTGATATTCATAATGTTCAAACGAACATAATTGTATTTAAGCCTAAAAACATTTCTGTGGATGATGCGTTACTTAAATGTGAGGAAAAAGGACTATTATTATCTGTCGGACAAGTTGGAACATTAAGAGCTGTTACTCATATGGATGTAAGTTTTGATGATATAAATAAGAGTTGTGAAATAATTTCAGAAATCTTTAACTAAAATGAATTTTGGATTATTAGATATATGAATAAAGAAAAATATAAACATAAAATTACTGAGGTGGTTAAGTTCCACGAAGTGGATATGTTAAATGTTTGCAATAATGCGGTCTACTTCAATTATTTTGAAGATGCCAGAATTAAATATTTGCAAGATTTGGGGAAAAGATATGAATTTAAAGAATTTCTGGTTGGTGATTCATTTGTGATAATGGCACATAATGAAATTGATTATTTAAACTCCACACATCTTGATGATGAATTAAGTGTTTATACAAAAATAGAAAAGGTTTCGAAAAGTAGTTTTTCATTTGAGCATTATATAGAAAGAGAAAGCGACAATAGGGAAATAGCAAAGGGGGGAGGAGTACTTGTTCATATTAACAGGGTAACAAGAAAAAGTCAGCTTTTACCGGAAGAATTTCACCATGCTGTCTTAGAATTTGAGGGGGTATAACTAGTTTTAATTCCAACATATATAAGAGGTTACGATGGGAATAGTTTTAGATATTGAAACCGTCGGTTTTGATTTGGAAGATCTTTCCGAATCACAACAAGAATTTTTACTTAGGTATGCCGAAAAAGAAGAAAACGAAAAAATTAAAAAACAAAAAAAAGAGGAAACCGAGAGGTATTTAAGTTTATATCCTTACACAGCACAAGTTATTTCAATTGGATTATTCAACACAGAAACGGAAGGTTCGCTAATATTATTTAATTCGGAGAGCGAAGAAGAATGGCATGTTGAGCAGAAAAAGATTAATTACAAAGGAAATTCGGAAAAGGAAATTTTAACACTTTTTTGGAATTACATTTCGAGAACGGAAAAGGTTATCACTTTTAACGGGAGAAATTTTGATATCCCTTTTCTTATGCTGCGATCAGCAATGTTAAATGTTAAACCATCCATAAATTTTATTCACAATAGGTATAATATCACAAAACACATTGATCTTCTCGATCAGTTTACGTTTTACGGAATTGCCAGAAAATTCAATCTTGATTTTTACTGCCTTGCATTTGGAATTACCTCGCCTAAATCGAAAGGTATATCCGGTATGGAAATAAAAGAACTTTATAAAGCCGGAAAGGTTAAAGATATAGCTGTTTATTGTGGAGAAGATGTTAAGGCTACTTACGAATTATATAAAATTTGGGAAGAATATCTGAATATTTAATCGAACCAGGCACCCTGTATGTGCCTGGCACTTTGATGTATTACAATAATTTATTTTTTCAATTCTTCAATTAATGCTGGAACTATTTCAAACACATCTCCTGCAATACCGTAATCCGCAACTTGGAATATTGGAGCATCGGCGTCTTTGTTAATTGCCACAATATATTTTGAAGATCGCATTCCGGCTAAATGTTGAATGGCGCCTGAAATACCTAATGCTACATAAAGATTTGGCGAAACGGTTTTTCCCGTTTGTCCAACTTGTTCGGCATGAGGTCTCCAGCCTGCATCAACAACAGCACGGGAAGCACCTACGGCAGCCCCTAAAGTTTCTGCTAGTTCTTCAACTAAGTGGAAATTATCTGCTTCTTTTAATCCACGTCCGCCGGAAACAATTACGGAAGCCTCAGCAACATCTAACTTTCCTTCGGATTTTGCTAATTCGGTAACTTTTGAAGAAAGATCAACAGAGTCAATATTTTTTTCTACAACTTCGGCATTATCCCCGGATGATTCTCCAGGATTAAATACATTTGGTCTAATTGTGAAAACTTTATTCTCAGAATTAATTTTTACATCAATTAATGCTTTCCCGGCATAAATAGGCCTTGTTGCAACTATTGATCCTTCAGAAGAAACTAGTGCAACAGAATCCATTGCAATACCGGCATTTAGTTTTACGGAAACTTTTGGAGCAAGGTCTTTGCCCATTGCAGTATTTCCAAAAAGTAAAATACTTGCTCCAACTTCAGAAGCATAATCTGCAATAACCTTTGCATAACCGGAAGAAGTATAATTAATTAGGTCAGTATTTTTAAGCAAGGTAACTTTATTTATTCCAAATCCGCCAACACTTTCCAATTCAGTTACATTATCGCCAACAATAACAGCTTCAGCTTCATATCCCAATTCTTTAGCTAAATTGGAACCGGCTTTTGAAACTTCGTTGGATATTTTTTTAAATTGGTTATCTCTCTGTTCAAGTACAACTAATATTTTATTCGCCATAATTAATAAACTCCTATATTACTTTTGCTTCTTCTTTTAACAATCTTACTAATTCCGGTACAGCACTTGCATCATTTCCAAGAATTTTTCCGGCTTGTTTACCTTGAGGCTTTTTCATTTCAATAACCTCTATTTTGTTATCGGAAGCAGAAGCGTCTTTTTCTTCAATAGTTTTTCGTTTTGCTGCCATAATACCTTTTAAAGAAGCATATCTTGGCTCATTCAATCCTTTTTGAGTTGTAATTACTGCCGGTAATGTGGTTTCTACAATTTCTTTACCACCTTCAATTTCTCTTTCAGCAGTAATTTTATTATCATCTATATTAAAATTGACTACTACACTTACACAATTAAATCCCAGCATTTCAGCAGTAAGCTGACCGGTTATAGAGTTATCATAATCAACTGCTTGTTTACCAAAAAATACTAACTCTGCGCCCTGAGCTTTAATTTCTTCTGAAAGTGCATGGGCCAGACTAAAAGAATCTCTGAAGCCATTATCTTTCAGCAATACACCGGAGTCCACACCCATTGCTAAAGCTTTTCTAATACTATCTTTATTTTCATCAC
>Ga0209633_10002648_pt1 | contig 17054 bp, 14 predicted proteins | sample Cruoilmetagenom1_FD_187290 | JGI IMG/M metagenome (GOLD analysis project Ga0209633, IMG submission 187290) | Oil polluted marine microbial communities from Coal Oil Point, Santa Barbara, California, USA - Sample 1 (SPAdes) (version 2) | ecosystem: Environmental > Aquatic > Marine > Oil seeps ... | reverse complement strand
AGAACAATAAAACTATCAACATTAATATTAAATCTTTTCAAAAGTTCTTCATTTTTATCTCCAGGAAAAAATCGGTCTAAATCCACTCCATTAGTAATAACATCTATCTTATCCTTCTTAATTCCCCTCGACTCAATATTGACTTTAAATCCTTTGGTCACCGTTACAACTTTAATTGACTTTCTATATAAAAAAAACTCAATTGCTTCTAATACTCTAATTAGCAATCTATTCTTTAAAACATTAAGTTCTACAAAAATACCAGGCCAGAGATCCCTGACTTCAAAAATAAAAGGTACTCTTCTAACAATTGAAAATAAATAAGCGCTTATTACAGAAAAAAAAGTAGGAGAAGTAACTACAATCAAATCAGGTTTATGATTTCTAAAAAGGCTTAATATAACTACTGAAAACATAAATGAGAGATGAGATAATGTTTTTTTCACAACCCCCTTATTAACAGTTGCATAAACCCAATGTCTTATTACTAAAATTCCATCAATATTTTCTTTAGCCATAATATTCCCTTTGTATTTATCAGGAATAATGCCTGTTGGATGATTAGGGAAACAGGTGAATACAGTTACTTCACATCCAGAATTTTTCCACACTTTTGCCATTTCAGAGATTCTGGCTTGAGGAGCACCAGGTTCAGGAGGATAATAATGTGATATAATTAAAATTTTCATTATTGGCTTTTAGTGAGAAAGATATTTATCAGATCCCATTTTTATAGGATTATTTAAGCTGTTAGTCAAAAAGTTTTGTGCTTTTTTAATAGCCCTCACTTTATCGAAACCTAAAGCTAAATATGACGCTATTGCAGTTGATAACATGCACCCTGTTCCATGAGTATTAATATCTGATACCTTATTCCTGCTGAAATAAAAAAACTCTTTTCCAGTATACAAGGTATCAATTAGCTCATTTTTATCATTAATTCTTCCATGACCTCCTTTAAGCAAAACAGAAGAGGTAAACATATTATAAAGAAGTTCACATTGCTCATTTGTTGACTCATTTACGCCTGTTAAAGCAATGGCTTCAGGAATATTGGGTGTTATTATTGTGGCTGACTTTAAAATTAAATCTTTAAAGAGGGATACGCTTTCATAATGTATTAAATCATGTCCTTTAGTAGCTCGAAAAATCGGATCAACTACAATCTCTCCCTTAAAACCTTTTAAAAAAGAGGCAACAACTTCTATTATCTTTCTGGAATAAAGCATTCCTATCTTAATACTGCCAATCTGAGTATTTAAAAATATAGAATCAAGCTGCTGTTTTATAAAGTTTGCATCAATTGATAATATTGATAACACCTCATTAGGATCTTGATTAGTTAAAGCAGTAATGACCCCTAAAGGATTTGCTCCTATTTTTGTAACAACTCTAATATCAGATCCATAACCAGCTAAATTAAATGGATCAAAACCTGAGACAATCAAAACCGTTTTATCACTCACTTAAAACATTTTCCCTAAGATCATTTAACTCTTCTTGAAAATCGCCTGAAAGAATCGGATAACGACAAGAACTTTTAGGATCTAAGCTTTCATCATCAAGATGAAAACTTGGTGCATATCTTTCTCTTTTCCATTGATTTATCTGCCAAAGAGTTAAAAATTTTCTAATATGTTCTATTAATATAAGCTTTTCCTCTTCTATTGCATCTTTTGCAAGTAAGGTTTTGAAAATTTCAATCGGACTTTTCCGATCTCTAATAAAGGCCTTTTCTATCTGATCTAATCTCTCATATGGCATTAAATCATTCTCATCTGTTTGCTCTTCTTTAGCTGGACGTAATTCTGCAGTAGGTTTTTGTTCCGTTATCAATGTTACAGCGTTTATTTTACCTAAATCTAAAGGGCCAGAAATTGCAATCCACCTCATCCAATTTATAAGAAAAACCTTATCAATTCCGCCTAAAGGACAAAGCCCCCCGCAAGTATCTCCATCCATTGTTGCATAACCAACAGCTGCTTCACTTCTATTACTAGTTGTTAAAAGCAAGGCTCTTTTTATATTAGCAAGCATCCAGACAGAAGGACCTCTGACTCTTGCTTGAATATTTTGTAACGCTTTATCATCCAGTTCCCAGTCAAGCTTCCTTTTAACAGTATCTTCTATTAATGAAGTATATTCAGATACCAGATTACTGATATCAAGATTATGAAATGAAAATCCTAAATCACCAGCTAAAGTTTTAGCAGCATTATAAGTATTATCTGTGCTATTATTGCTTCTTTGATAAACAGTTGTTAAAATATTTAAATAAATATCATCAAAAGAGCGTATATTATCAAAAATAGATAAGAATCTTTTCTTAACTTTTTCCATTCCCAGCTCATGCACCATCTGCTTTAACATATAAAAAATTAATACCGCACAAGCTCCTGAATCTATACCTCCACTCAAAGAGAGTACAAACCCACGACTTTTGCTTTTTCTCATATAATCATAAAGCCCCAGTCCCACTGACCTTGTAAACTCTTCATGTTTAAGATATGAGGAAGTTTCCCACTTAGAGATTGTAACTGACACATTATCAAATGATATTTCTGGGAAAGTAAAATTTTTGATAACTTTTTCAAGTTTCACATCTGACTGACATATAGTATTTAAATTTTTTGTCTTTCTTACTTTATTAAGGTCAAGATCAACAGTGACGCTATCAACAATGTACGGTTTATAACTAAAACGCTTACCCTGCAAAAGAATATTTCCTCCTGAAGCTATTACCCCACCTCCATCATAAATAATACGTCCAGCTTCCAGACCATTTAAATTTGCATAGATATAAACAGAGTTGCAAAATCTGGAGCTTTCCGTAATTATACGTTTTCTTGTTTCAAGTTTTCCAAAAGCAAAGTGACTGGCACTAGGATTTAAAATAATATCAATACCAGAAGACACAAAATCTCTAGCAGGTCTATTGACATGCCAGGCATCTTCACAAATCTCTATTCCAACGATAATACCTCCTAACTCAAAAATCAAAGCCCCAGCTAAAACCTTTCTTCCAAATATATCTATCTCTTTTACAACTTGTTTTGACCATGGTTTAAACCATCTCTGCTCATAATGGACTCCATCTCCAGCTAAGAATTGTTTACAGGCAATACCAGCAATTTCTCCATCTACAACTAACACTGAAGTATTATACAAAGACCCTTCAATAAATAAAGGCATGCCCAAACATACAATAATATCTTTAGTGTGAAGAATAATTTTTTCAAGTTGTCTTAAAGAGAAATCAGCAGTCAAAGGAGACAAAAAAGCATCTTCACAACCATACCCTGAGATGCAAAGTTCAGGTAAACATAATATTTTAATATTCTTTGCTTTTGCATCTTCAATAGCACTAATAATATTGTCACTATTTCCCTTCCAATCCAAAGGAGTCTGATTTAGTGCAGCAGTACCAACTTTTATTAATTTCATAAGTTTTACTCTATAAAGTGAAAATAATTCACATTTTTTAATATTTTATTTGAAACGCAGATTTTCAAGATTGACAGGATTATTTTCTTTTTTATTTAAACTTTTCCCACCAATCTATTACCACCTTAGTGAATAAGGGTTAGGAAGTAAAAATATTTCCATACTATTTTTCTTCAGAAATAGGTTATTCATTTGCCTGGGAGACTTCTCTATATCTCATCATAATTTCTCATACAAAATCATAATGTAAATAAATAAAATCCTGAAAATCTGCGTTTATCTGCGTCCTAACTAAAATGTTCTACGTACCATTACCTCTTCATTTGTGTAAGATCAGAATCCCGCATAAGCAAGGAAGCCCCCATCAACAACAATAGATGTTCCTGTAACAAAACTTGAAGTGTCAGATGCTAAAAATAAAGCTGCAGAAACTATCTCTTCTAATTTACCGAACCGATGCATAGGAGTACAAGACAAAATATTCCTGGCTCTCTCTCCTTCACTTAAAACTCTTTTATTTAAAGGAGTTTTAAATACTCCAGGTAAAATCGCATTTACTCTAACGCCTTTAGAAGCCCATTCACACCCTAGAGTTTTTGTTAGCATCTCTACCCCACTTTTACTTACATTATAAGCTAAAGTATCAGACAATGCAACTCGAGCCCCTAAAGAAGCAATATTAATTATTGAACCAGATCTCTGTTTAACCATCACTCTCCCAAAAATTTGATTCACATAATAGGTGCCAGTAAGATTAGTATTAATAATCGCATGCCACTCATTATCGTGCATTTCCAAAGATTTAGTTTTCAAATGAATACCTGCAGAACATACAACAACATCTATCTTTTTAAGATCATTAATAATAGAGCTTCTTAATTTTTCTACAGAATCTCTTAAAGAAATATCTACACAATAAGTCCCTTGAAGGGATATTCTGGATTTTGTAAAATTTCTTTTAGCTTTATCTAATTTTTTATGGGACCTTCCTGCAATTACAACTTTAGCTTTTTCCTTCGAAAATCCTTTAGCAATAGAGAGTCCTAAACCTGAACTGCCACCAATTATAAGCACTGTTTTATTACTGAACATAAGAACTACTTAAGGTATTCATTTATACGTTCAATCAACCGTGATGGCAAAATTGGCTTAGAGATAAACTCACTTGCCCCTACTTTCAACGATTCCTCTTTATCTTCATCCAAGGTTTTACCTGTTAGAACAAGAATAGGAATGTCTTTAGTTTCATCTTCAGACTTAATCTTTGAAATAGTTTGAATACCAGACATGCCAGATTCTAAGATAAGATCCATTAAAATTAGATCAGGCTGAAAACTAAGTGCAATAGTGAATGCTTTTTCTCCGCTTGAAGCTATTTTTACATCATAAGCTTCTTCTAAACGTAACTGAATCATCTCGAGTATATACTGCTCATCATCTACTACTAAAATCTTTTTCTTCATAACCATGCCTCATACTTTTTAAATATCTTTATATTTATTTTATTACTAATCTAAGCAACTCTTGAGCAATGCCTTCCATATCAGCAACTTTACTAACGACATTCCTTTCTGCCACGGCCTTAGGCATTCCATATACAATGCTAGATGCTTCATCTTGAGCTAATACAACTCCACCGGCATTAAAAATCTCGACTGCGCCCTCTGTTCCATCATCACCAATTCCTGTTAAAATAACTCCTATTACATTAGATTTAAAATGTTTTACAGCACTTTTAAAAAGATAATCTGCTGCTGGCTTAATATTTTTCACTGCTTTACTGTTATCTGAAAGCATCTGAGTCTTACTAATTATCAAATGTTTCCCTGCCGGAGCAAAATACACTGTTTGTGAGGCAAAGACATCACCATACCTTATGGTTTCTACATTCATATTAATGGATATTCTAAACCAGTCAGCCATTCCTTCAATAAAACAATTCTCAGACATATGCTGTACTATAAATATTGGTGCCGGGAAATTACCTGGAAGTAATTTAAGAAGTCTTAAAAGAGTATTCGGACCTCCTGTTGAACTTGCAATCACAACTACTTTTTCTGAAACTGCTGGAAGATCTAATTTTTTCAATTTCTTCAAACTTTCTACATTCCTCTTTTTCCCGCTTAAATGAGTAACCACCTTAACTCTCGAAAGCAATTTTATTTTTTCAATAATCTCTAACCCTATTTTAGGAAAGTTATTCCATTCATCAAGGGCTGGTTTTTCTATCACATCCAATGCACCCAGACTTAAAGCTCTCATATAGTTAGTATCTTTACCTAAATTAGTAACAACTAGGATAGGAATGGGGAAATATGCCATGATATATTCAATCATATCAAATCCATTCATAACAGGCATATGTATATCAGCTGTAATTAAATCAGGTCTACGTTTTGCACGTTCTAAAAAACTGATAGCCTCTCTACCATTAGAGACTTCTCCTACAATTGTTATCTCAGGATCACTTTGCAAAATAGAAGACATTATTTTCCTGACTGTACTAGAATCTTCTACTATTAAAACCTCTATCATTGCTTATCCTCCATATACCTTACTCTTGAACAAACTCTATAAGACGCTTAATTATACCTCTAGAATCAACAGCTTCTGCTTCTGCATTAAAATTTGTCATTATCCTATGATTCAGTACTGGATCAGCAACAGCACGCACATCTAATGTTCCAACATTATAAGACCCTCTTAAGACAGCATTAACTTTTGCTCCAAGCACTAAATAACTTGCAGCTCTAGGACCCGCTCCCCAGTTAACCCATTCCTTTATAAAATCAGGGCTATTATCATTTTGAGGTCTTGACTTTCTTACTAACTTTACTGCGTATTGAATAACATGTTCTGAAACAGGCATTGCTCTAATTAACTTTGGAATCCGAATAAGATCCTCTCTAGAAATAACAGGCTTAATATCTTCGAAATATTCATTAGTAGTCCTGGCTACAATCAACCTTTCATCTGCTTCACTTGGATAATCAATAAAAATACGAAACATAAACCTATCCAGTTGTGCTTCAGGTAATGGATAAGTTCCTTCTTGATCAACAGGATTTTGCGTGGCCATAACAAAAAAAGGTTCTTCAAGATGATGAGTGGTTCCACCAGCCGTCACACAATGTTCCTGCATAGCTTGCAATAATGCTGCCTGCGTTTTAGGTGGTGTTCTATTAATTTCATCTGCAAGTAAAAGATTAGTAAATATTGGTCCTTTCATGAAACGGAACCCTCGTTTTCCTGTATGAGGATCATCTTCTATTATCTCTGTCCCTGTAATATCTGAAGGCATTAAATCAGGTGTAAATTGAATTCTAGAAAAATCTATACCTAAAATATTTCCTAAAGATTTAATCATTAGTGTTTTTGCAAGTCCAGGAACGCCTTCAACCAGACAATGGGCTCCTGAAAAAATTGCTATCAACATCTCTTTAACGACTTTGTCCTGTCCAACAATAATTTTAGCAAGCTCACTCATCACCAACTTACTAAGATTAGATAATTCTTCAATGGTTTTCTTGTTTATAGTATTATCTTCCATACACCTACCTTTCTTCAAAAACATTTTAAATCATTTAAATTAAAACATCAAGAAACTATTTATATTCAAAAAAAGCCATGATAAACTACCTCTCTGAAAAACTCAGTAAATATTAAATTATTATCTCGTTTATAAAAAATCACAGCAAACTGTAAAAAATCAAGCATACTTAAATTAAAATGCTATTTTCTTATCACCAAAGGGCTATTATCATCTCTTAAGAAGATCACTCCTCCTTCTCTAATAGCAAACACCTTAATATTATCAATCCCGCTTCTTTCATCAATAGTAAGCTCCTTAACTCTCTTACTTTTCTTATCAAAAAAAGAAATTTCTGCTTTCCATTCGTTGTTTTCTTTATAAATAGCAATAACCTGTATATTTTTATCATTTTCATTCTCCGGAATCCCTTTTAAATCATCTGAAGTATTCGAGATCTTATCTAATCCTCTTGAGAAAAGAATATAGTTAAGCAAATTCTGTTCTTGGAACATCTCGTTCTCAATGGCTTGGTATTCAAACGTACAACCATATCCATCTATAATAGAAGAAGCATTCAAACCTTTATATCTTTTTACTAAAACAGCTAAATTAACAGGAAAAGACAACTTCTCTATAAAAAAACTTTCTAAAAAATATATTACTTTTGACAATCTTAAATGCGTAATCTGCTCCGCATGCATATCTTTTTTGATAAATATTTTTTTTCTCAAATATTTATCCTGACTAATTTGAGCTTTCTCTAAATACAAAAAACCTTCCTCAAGAGATTGAAGGTCATCAATTAGAATACAGCCTTTTTCAAAAGAAACTTTATTTATCATTTTAGAATAAGGAAAGCTCTTTTCAAAAGAATTTAGTGCTGCAAGAGCATCTTTAAACCGCCTCTGATCTTTCAAAGATATTACTTGCGCTTGCACAGCTCGGTAGACAGTTAGCTCATCGAGCGCTTGTGCGGGACTGCATAAAAGAGTAAAATAAATTAAAAATAAAATTAAAAATCTTTTTTTGTACATTCCATTCAATCCTGCATCATATAAAAAATAATATTCAAACCCAATTTCAAGGAATTGTCGTCTTGATGCATAACTCCCTTACAAATTAAACATGGCCTTTTTTCCCATGCGCACCCTAAATCTATAGGAGAATAAATAACGGACAACTCCCCTTGCTGTTCAATCCCTTCAAGATAAGGAATCATCTGTTCAGATAATTGTAAAGCCCTGCTTTTGCTTACTTTCTTTAAGAGTAAAGTTTTAAGCAACATCTTCCCCTTCACTCTATAAGAAACTTTTCTTAATTTATAAAAACATGTATATACAGGATGATTCGGTTTCAACCATGAAAGTGATTTATCTGGAAACAACGTCTTACATAATTCTCTAAAACTTATGTCAAAATCAGAATCACCACAACAAGATTCCGCAAAGAGCTTACCTCCTTTGTCAAGATATAGTTTTAATTGCTTCAGCTCTTTACTGGAGAAATTAAATTTGCCATGCCCGCTTATAAATAAAAAAGGATAAATAGATAAGTCATCTTTTGCCAGATCAACGATTAAAGGTTTCGGATATACATCCGCATTCATATGTTCGCGTAAAAATCTTAAGAATGCATGCACCCCGAAATAGTTAGTATCAAAATCCCCTTGAAATTTAATTCTTGCCAGAGCTAAAGTTTCCCCTTTATATTTCACTTTATTGGAGTCAACGATAGCCTTTTGCAATGGAGATCCCAATTCTCTATATCCTAAAGCATATGCTATAAGATTGCAGCCAAATTTCAAAGCATCATCATAATGCATTTCATAATCAATAAATTCACCATGCACATGACCGTCCCAGCCACAAGATAATGTATCTTTTGAAAAAAACACCGCAGTGCGACAGCCAACTTTTAATCCCTTAATTCTAGGAGCTCCGCCTTCATTTTTTATCGCACCAGTATATCTGATCTTTTTAAGATCAAATATTGTTGAAAACACAGGATGAGATTTTTTTAACTGTTCAAGTTCATTATCAGGAAACATCTTTTTCATCAGGCGCATAAATCCTTTCCCAAATTCCTGATTTCCAGAAGCACAGTCAGCAAAAACAAACCCGCCTCTTACAATATAAGATTTCAAAGCTTCAATCTGCTTATCATTTAAATTAAAATCATGTTGACCAGTCATATGCAGCATTAAAAAAGAATCTGCATTCTGTTTTTCTTCTCCTTTTAATACTTCAAATGTAGAAATAACCTCATTTGAATCTATTGCTGAAGCAATATCTCCACTTAAAACGGGAGTAGTAATGGTATTGTCATCAGTGTCTTCCAAGGATATCTCAAAATCTTTTAATTGATTTAAAACTGACATAGTCTGACTAGTAGAAAGTTTTATATCTGAATGAGAGTTGATATTAACTGCTTTAATTTTCAAAGAATCTTCTATGAATAAAAGAAGATTCCGAATAGCGAATGGGTTCTCATCCCACTCCTTTAAATAACGAATCCTCGCAATAAGCCTGGGTCGTTCAATAATAACTTTCTTAGGAAATTTCTTTTTTTCTTCTAAAATCTGTTTAGATTTATCTTTATTCTCTTGATTATTATGCTCGCCAGAAGAACTACTATCATTATCCTGCTGATCAGGGATCTTTACTTTCCTGATTCCGCAATCTCCTGGCTTTCTTATTTCCACGTCTACCCCATACATAAAGGTACAACAAACGTATAAAAGGATAAACATGAAAAAAAATCTACTTCTAAATATCATTTTTTATCTACTATTTTCTTATAAATTATATTATAACAAAAAATAAATATTACATGATTTAAAATCAATTGACCAACTTTTTTTGACAAGATATTCAATCTTGCAGCTCACAACAAGTACAGCAAGATACTACAAAAATTATTTAAAATATGAGCCTGTTGCAAGGCTACTATTTTTTCTTTTTTTGACAAGATTAACAGGATTTTTATTTTATTTGCTAAAACCTAAATATGTCTTAACATAATGTAACACAAAGACATATCAATTCACAAAATAAGCATTATTTTTATCCTGCCTGTCAGATCATTTTCACAATTGTACAACAATCTCAATATTTATAGATTCAAATAAAAAAACAAAAAAACCTGTATTAATCTCTAGAAAGAGATTAATACTACCTTCATGATACAAAAAATAGATAAACTTCCTTATAAGCAAAAAAAACTTACTAAAATTTCTTTTGCTGCCTGGTCAATACATTCTGATATCCTTTATCTCACTCCTTTCCGAGGAGAAACATTTATCTTACTATTAAAAGGGTCTATAGACATTGAAGCTAATAATTCTTTTACTGCCAGCCTCTCAAAACGTTCAAATGTCTTTAACGGAAAACCTAAGGGAGTTTTCATCCCTGCTGGATATAATATCAATATTAAGTCAAAGGAATTATCAGAGATTGCTGTCTGTTCTTCTCTTCAAAAGCCTAAAACTAAATATTTAAAACCATTTAAGACAAACTCAAAAAAAGCTATCTATCAATTGAGAGGTAAAGAAAGATATAAAAGAAAGGTTATTAATATTCTTGATGAAACCGATAAAGCAGATTTTTTACTTATTGGTGAAACTATTTCACAAAAAGGCATGTGGTCCAGCTATCCTCCACATAAACATGATACTTTTTTAAAAAACCAAGAACATCAATTAGAAGAACTCTATTTTTATAAGATAGCAAATCATAATAGTTTCGGTTTACAAACTATCTATTCTCCTCGCAATAAATATGAAAAATGTTTTAGAGTAAAAAATAATGATGTGATTTATATCCCTTTTGGTTATCATCCAGTTGCGGCTCCTCCTGATTCTAAATTTTACTACCTTTGGATTTTGAGTGGGGAGAATAGAAAACTTCTATATAATGATTTTCCACACAGAGTATCTAAACCATGAACCATACCCTTTTAGAACTTATAAAAAAAAGGGAGGAATGCATTAAAAAACTTTTCATCTATCTAGATGCTGTCAATCTCATGTTAAATGAAAATAATATCCAGGAATTAAATCTAACTATAAAACGTAAAAAAGAGATAATTTGTGAATATTCATTGAATACCAACTCTATAAATGATTTACTAAAGACAAATCTCATTATCCAAGATAACTTGAAATTTAAATTAAAAAAGCAGGAAGTATCCTGGCATAATTATCTTGATAAGGAAAAAGAAACACTAAAAAAAACTAGAGATATTATCAAAAAAATGCAGAATAATTCGAAATCAATAAGTAATCATAAAAAAATCAAAAACGCTTACAACTAAGCGGAGGCAATTTTGGAAAAAAACAGACAAAACTTAAAGAGTTACGATGATATGATTCTTGATGATGCAGATAAAAAAATCATCAAAAAATGTGCCTTTACCTTCTCTAAAACTCCTTATATTATTGGAGAAAAAGGTGGAAAACATAATATTGAGCCTGAAATATCTATTAAAAAAAATGGTGATGCAATTGCCGGAATAGATGTAAAATGCACATGCGGAAAGGTGATTCACATTGAATGTAACTGACAACATGCAAACACCTTTTACTCTGGTCTTTGCTTTAGATAAAAAACTGGTTTCAATACAAGATCATTCCGAAACAATCTTTAATATTGGGTCTGGTTTTGATGAAATTTTTTCTGCGACAGATAATGATTTTTTAGCTATTCATGATAATTTAAAAACAAAACCTAAGACGCTTAAGCTAAATTTAAATGAACATATTTACACTTACCTTTCTCATGTAATGAAAAACCAGGCAGGTCATAAGCTAGCTATTATCATAACCTTACTGGAAAACAAGCAATCTTATAATAAAATTGATAAAGCAATGATTAGAATGGATAGACTTGCTCAGGTGGGACAGCTAGCTGCAAGTATTGCTCATGAAATTAAAAATCCATTAGCTGGTATCAATGCTAATGTTCAAGTTCTTTCTGAGATGCTTAAAGATGATAAATCTTTTTCTCCATTTTTTCCCATAATTATAGAGGAAGTAAATAGAGTTGATAAAATCATAACTAATCTACTTGATTATTCTAAATTGCAAAAGCCATGTTTACAACCCACGAATATCACTAAAGTGATAGACCATGTAAAAAATCTAGTTTCTGCACAGCTCCATAAAAAGAACATCAATCTGATCACTCCATTAAAAAATCACTTCCCTCAAATTCAGGCAGATTCTAATCAATTAACGCAAGTTTTTCTTAACTGTATTTTAAATTCTTCTCAAGCTATGCCTGACGGAGGAGATATTATAATCAATGCAAACATTACTCTAAATCAAAATCAACTTAAAATAACAATAAAAGACAATGGTTTAGGAATTAGTAAAGATATAATGAATAAAATTTTCGATCCATTCTTTACTACGCGCACTAAAGGTCTTGGACTGGGCCTTAGTGTCACGCAAAAAATAATGGATGACCATAATGGATTAATATCTATCAAAAGTGAAAAAAATAATGGGACAATAATATCTTTGTTTTTCTCTTTAACTCCAGACTAAGCAGTGTCAGAACGAAAACTATAAATAGGAGCATTTATGCAAAACAGCGTACTTGTTGTAGATGATGAGAAAGGCATCAGATTTGCTTTTGCAAAAGCATTAGAAACTGATGGATTTGTGGTTCAAGAAGCTGAAACAGGAACCCATGCATTACAAATAGCTAAAGACAACCAGATAGATGTTATCTTGCTAGATATGAAACTCCCAGACATGACTGGCATTGAAGTCTTAAAAGAATTAAAGAATGCATCTATAGACACACCCGTTATTATGATGACAGCTTTTGGAGATATTGAATTGGCTGTAGAAGCTATGCAACTTGGCGCTGATAATTTCCGGACAAAACCTTTCAATGTCATGGAAATGAAAGAATGCATTAAAAAAGCTCTTGAAAACAAAACTAATAAATTACAACTGGAAACATACAGAGAAGCTGAAAAACAGAGATTTTTTATTCAAAGTATAATTGGAAAATCTTCAGCCATTAATCATATCAATCAACTGATTAAAAAAATAGCAATTTCTGCATCTACTACTGTTTTAATACAAGGTTCCTCTGGAACAGGAAAAGAGTTAGTAGCACGAGCTATTCATTTTAACTCCGAAAGAGATAAAAACCCCTTTATAGAAGTTAATTGTACAGCTATACCAGAAAGCCTTTTAGAAAGTGAACTATTTGGTCATGAAAAAGGCTCATTTACAGATGCTAAAAAAGAACATAAGGGAATATTTGAACAAGCTAATGGAGGCACTCTATTTCTAGATGAAATAGGAGACATGCCCTTGCCTATGCAGGCAAAACTCCTACGAGTACTGCAGGAAAAACGATTTAAAAGAGTTGGGGGAAACAGAAATATATCTGTTGATGTACGAGTAATTGCTTCTACTAATGTTGACTTAGAAAAAGCTGTAAAAGAAGGTAGTTTTCGTGAAGATCTCTTTTACAGATTAAATGTGATACCTATTACTCTTCCTGACTTAAACAAAAGAGCTGACGACTCATTTATTATAGCTACATATTATCTGAAGATATTTTCTAAAGAATTCAAAAAAGAATTTAAGGGCTTTACTAAAGAGGCTGAAAAGAAGATCAAAGAATATTCCTGGCCTGGCAATATACGAGAACTTAAAAATGTTATAGAGCGTTCCGTTTTACTGGACAATGGAGAATATATCAATTCTAAGCAATTAAACTTTGGGGCAATGGATGAATTTTCTCTACCATTTGAAGGCATAGTTAATGAAGAAGATCCTCAAGAAGAGATACCTGATCCTGACATGGTTCAGCAAATCGTTAAAACTTCTAATGAAGAGCTTCTATCTTTAGATATAAACTCATTGAAATTAGAAGATGTTGAAAAGGCTCTCATTAATAAAGCTCTTGTAGAAAATAATTGGAATAGAAATTTCGTATCTAAAATTGTAGGAATTAACAGAACTACTTTATATTCTAAAATTAAAAAATACGGTCTTGAAAAAGAAGGAGAATAGAACTTACCTGATTTCTGGATAAAAAGATTCTCTTCTTATTTTATAAAAAAAATTAATGAACTTTACAAATAAAGATTTACCCGAATGTTGCTAACAAACAATCATTCAGCCAAGAAAATGACTAGGTCTGTTAGGAATGGTTGTTTTAGTGCTCTCGCAAGCGGAAACTTGCATACGAGCTGCGGATTCGGAACGCACTAGAAAAATTTATGAAATATACAGGTTTATTGAAAAAGCTAATTTGTATTAAGAAAAAATGATTAAAAAAAATATTTCAATCCTAGCTCTTTTTACTCTTATCTCTAGAATTTTTGGTTTAATACGTTCTATTTTACTGGCATCATTTTTAGGGACTACTTTTGTAGCTGATGCTTTCACAATTGCCTTTAAAATTCCCAATCTACTACGTAGACTGGTTGCCGAAGGGTCTATGACTGCGGCTTTTCTTCCTGTATTTTCAGATGTGCAAAAAGAGACTGAGAATAATAAGAAAAAAGAATCTATATTCTTAAGTAAATTTTATTCTCTTTCTTTTATTATTCTGTTTTCTATTTGTTGCCTGGGTATGTATTTTACGCCTTTATTAATTAATCTACTTTACTCTTTAGGAAATCAGCAAACCGAACTTACTATATTTCTAACTCGCTACATGTTTGCTTACTTAGGATTTATTAGTCTCGCTTCCATCACTCAAAGTGTTTTAAATGCTAATTTCAAATTTGCGATACCGGCAATAAGCCCCATTATTCTCAATATTACTATTATCTCTTCAGCTATTTTACTTAAAAACATGATCAGCACTGAGCTATTATTTAAAATCTTACCTCAAACAAAGCCATATCTAATTAACTCAGATATTTTACTACAGGCAACAAAAGCATCTGTAGCATTTGCCACAGGGGTGTTAATTGGAGGTGCTTTACAATTGATAATACAATTACCTCTTTTTTTTAAATTAGGATACTCTATTGTTTTCACAACATCTTTCAAAGATAAACATATCCCGATGATTGGCAAATTAATGTTACCAGGTATTTTTGGCATGGGAATATATCAAATTAATGCTCTAATTGCAGATCCTTTTGTTCTGGCTTATCTTGAAAAGGGATGCATAGCAGCTCTTAACTATTCTAATCGTTTAGTCGAATTTACTCTTGGCATATTTGTAATATCTCTTTCTACAGTGATTCTTCCCAGCCTTTCTAAATCTGTTTCTAATAAAAATATGGAGGAATATGCTAATTTAATTATAAATTCTATAAAGCTGGTCATTTTTATTTCTATACCGGCAACTTTTGGACTAATCGCCTTACGAGAAGATCTAATAACCTTACTTTTTAAAACAGGACTGTTTGATGATAAATCTACGTATCTTGTTTCTCAGGCTGTTTTATACCATGCTTCAGGACTAGTGTTTATTGCCATCTACAGAATATATTCTCCAGCTTTTTTTGCATTAAAAGATACTAAAACACCAGTAAAAGGAGCATTTATCTCTTTAATTGTTAATATTATATTATGTGCGATCCTGCCAAAATATATGAAAATAGGTGGAATCGCCTTAGCATCTAGCATATCAGCTCTCTTTAATGGGGGTTATCTCATGTTCAAACTAGAAGCTAAAGTGAAAGAAATAAGACCTTCTAAATTTATCGAGACCTTTGGCAAAAGCCTAATATCATCATTAATAATGTTTGCAGCCATTATCTGGTTAAAAGATATGGGAGAAAGCATCATGACATCCAGATTTTATACTTTACTCAAAATTTTGTCTCTAACTATAATGGGAGCTATGTTGTACTTTATAACTGCATATCTTTTTTCGATGAAAGAAGTCATCACCATTACTTCTAAAATCAAATCAAAGCTTCAGGACTAACCAATAACATCTCAGGATATTTTTTTGTTAAAGCTTCAACTTCAGCACAAAACATATCAGTTTGCTTTAATGCCTCGCCTAAATATATATCTGGAGTATCCAGGATACCAGTCAAGTCATCATTTGATAAAGGAAAATCCTGATCATCGCTTAGCCTTGTAAGAAGATCATTAGTTGTAATATTTCTTTGCTTGAGGTCATTCATTACCTGATGAGAATGCTTTTTTATAATTTCATGACACATCTCTCGCCCAGCTCCCTTTTTAACAGCTTCCATTAAAAAAGTTGTAGATATCAAAAAAGGAAGATAACGTTGAGTTTCCTGTTCAATCATATTTTCAAAAATAGTCATCTCTTTTAGAATGGTCATAAAAGTTTCCAATAAGCCATCAATTGCAAAGAAAGCATCAGGCAAGGCCACCCTTCTTACTACAGAACATGAAACATCCCCTTCATTCCATTGATCTCCGCTAAGTCCTCCAATCATCATTAAATAACCCTTTAAAATTACATCAAACCCATTTACACGTTCACAATTTCTGGAATTCATCTTATGAGGCATGGCTGAACTTCCAACCTGACCTTTTTGAAATCCTTCTGATAAAAGCTCATTCCCCGCCATTATTCTTAGAGTTTTACATAAACTTGATGCTCCGGCACTTACTTGACAAAGAGTAGAAATCACTTCAAAATCAAGCGATCTTGGATATACCTGTCCTACTGAATTTAAAAGATCATTAAACCCTAAATATTGGGCCATCTTATTCTGAAAAGTCTCTACTTTCCGTGCGTCATTATTAAAAAGAGTTTTTATATCTAATAAAGTTCCAACAGCCCCTTTTATTCCTCTTAACGGATATGTTTCGATTAGATGATCAATAGTTTTAAATGCCTTTAAGATTTCTTCTCCAAACATAGAGAATCTTTTTCCTAATGTAGTTGGTTGAGCTGCAACATTATGTGTTCTAGCAGCTATAACCAAAGACCGGAATTCTTGAGATTTTTTAGCAAGCAAGTTAAGAGCTGATCCTGATTTAAGCTTAATTAAATTTAAAGATTTTAATATCTGATATTGCTCTACATTATCTGTTAAATCCCGGCTTGTAAGTCCCTTATGAATATGTTCATGACCGGCTAAAGCACAAAATTCTTCTATTTTAGCT
>Ga0209633_10002647_pt1 | contig 17057 bp, 17 predicted proteins | sample Cruoilmetagenom1_FD_187290 | JGI IMG/M metagenome (GOLD analysis project Ga0209633, IMG submission 187290) | Oil polluted marine microbial communities from Coal Oil Point, Santa Barbara, California, USA - Sample 1 (SPAdes) (version 2) | ecosystem: Environmental > Aquatic > Marine > Oil seeps ... | reverse complement strand
ATCTGGCCGCCGCCTTTGCCGGTGAAAGCCAGGCGAACCGCCGCTACCTTTATTTTGCGCAAAAAGCAGACATTGAAGGCTACAATGATGTCGCCGCCGTATTCCGCTCAACCGCCGAAGGCGAAACCGGCCACGCGCACGGCCATCTGGAATTTCTCGAAGAGGTCGGCGACCCGGCGACGGGCGAGCCGATCGGCGACACGGTGGCCAATCTGAAATCGGCGATCGCCGGCGAAACCCACGAATACACCGATATGTATCCGGGCATGGCGCGCACCGCGCGCGATGAAGGCTTCGACGAAATCGCCGACTGGTTCGAAACCCTCGCCAAGGCGGAAAAATCCCACGCCGGCAAGTTTCAAAGAACGCTCGACGAAGTCGCGAGCTAGAAGACGGGCATATGCCCCCGATCATTCCGGCGAATGCGGGAGCCGTAAGCACCAAGCAAGCGCCCCTGGATTGCCGGAATAAATCCGGCAATGACAGAAAGAGAATTTTTTAATTCGATATTTGTTGTCATTGCCGGGCTTGGCCCGGCAATCCAGAGAGGTAATGCACGGGCGTTCCCTCAAGCCTCCCGCCGGACTTGAAATGCTGGCGCACGCGCCGAGAAAACTGAACTTTGGAGGGCGTTCATGGCCTCAGATGTGAAATCCGACGCCGCACGAGAGGGCTCGCTAGACGCGCCGACGCGCCATCCGATCGCCTGGCGCGATGAAGAGTTCTATGACGAGGAAGCCTTCGACAAGGAGTTTCGCCGGGTCGCGGAGATTTGCCATTCCTGCCGGCGCTGTTTCAATCTCTGCGACAGCTTCCCGACATTGTTTGACCGGATCGACGAGAGTAAAAACGAATCCGTAGATGATCTGACCGCTAAAGACGTCAAGGACACGGTGGACGGCTGCACGCTGTGCGACATGTGCTTCCTGACGAAATGCCCTTACGTGCCGCCGCACGAATTCAATGTCGATTTTCCGCATCTGATGCTGCGCTATCGCGCGATCCAGCACCGCAAGGGCGAGACAACATTCGCCGATGCGCAACTCGTGAAGACCGATCGCAATGGCGAGCTGGCGCGGCCTGTGGCGGGCATTGTGAATTGGGCGACTGACAAGAAGAATAAAAACATCCGGACACTGATTAATACGCTTGGCGATATTCACCCCGAAGCGGAGCTGCCGAAATTCAACACGCGCACGCTGAAGCAGCGCGCGAAAGCGCCGCGCGAGATCGCCAAGGACGCGCCCGCTTACGGCAAGCGCAAGCTCGCGGTCTATGCGACGTGTTTTTCAAACTACAATAAGCCTGAGATTGGCGAGGCGATGCTGTCGGTGCTCGCGAAAAACGGCATCGACGCGGAAGTCGTCTATCCCGCCTGCTGCGGCATGCCGGAGCTGGAGCAGGGCAATCTCGACAAGGTCGCGGCGAATGCGAGGAAAGTCGCCTCGGCGTTGCGCCCGCTGGTCGACGATGGCTATACGATTATGGGCCTCGTGCCGTCCTGCTCCTTGATGTTGAAGTTCGAATGGCCGCTCATCCTGCCGGATGATGAGGATATTCGCGCGCTCTCAGCAGCGACGATGGATTTTGACGAGTTCCTTGTTGATGTTTCCAAGAATGAAGGCCTTGCCGACGGGCTGGCGCCCGTTAAAGGCGGCGTCACGCTGCATCTTTCCTGTCACAGCCGCGCGCAGAATATCGGTCAGAAATCAACCGAGCTTTTAAAGCTCATTCCGGATACGGATCTTACGGTGATTGAGCGCTGTTCCGGCCATGGCGGGACATGGGGCGTGAAGAAAGACAATCACGAAACAGCGATCAAGGTCGGCAAGCCGGTAGCGCGAAAGGCGCTTGATGTCCATAACGCCTTTATCGCCTCGACATGCCCGCTCGCCTGCGATCATATTCGCACCGGCGTCGACGACCTGGAAGAAGGCGCCGCGCCCGCAACCTCCTGGCACCCGATTGAAATTTTCGCCAAGGCTTACGGCCTTTAGGCTGACGTTAGAGAGTTATCCGATGAACAATGTTGTCCAGATGAACCCGGCTCGTTTCAAGATAACCCGCGAAGACATCATGGCGATCGATGACTACGCCAAAATCCGAGGCGAGAAGCGCAAAGCCATCGTCGAGATCAAGAAACATCGCCGCGTGCCGATCGGCCCTCACGCCACTTTCTATTTTGAAAGTTACGACACGATGTGGCTGCAGATCCATGAAATGCTCTACATCGAAAAGGGCGGCGAGGCGCAGATCGCCGATGAGCTGGCGGCCTATAATCCGCTCATCCCCAAGGGCCGCGAACTGGTCGCGACGCTGATGTTTGAGATTGACGACGAGACGCTCAGGAAGAGTGTTCTCGGGAGGCTCGGCGGCGTTGAGGAAACGGTGTTCCTGAAATTCGGCGATTATGAAATCACCGCCGAGGCGGAGGAAGATGTCGATCGTACGACGGCGGCGGGCAAAGCCTCGTCAGTGCAGTTTCTCCATTTCCCATTCACGGACGAGGAGGCGGAGGCTTTCAGAAAATCTGAAGGCGATGTCATGCTGGGTATTAAGCACGAGAATTACCCGCATATGACGCTTCTGCCGGAGCAAACCAAAGCCGCCTTGGCCGGCGATTTCGCTTGAGGCGACGCTGGGTTACAAGACCGGCAGACTCATCTTGATCCGCTTCCCTAAAGACCGCTATGTCATCGGTCTGAAGTCAGGATTGAGAGAACATGAGCGAAACGCGCAAACTGCTGCAAGGGACGACCGGCGACTGGGAGGTCGTGGTCGGGCTTGAGGTTCATGCCCAGGTGAAATCTACTTCGAAGCTGTTTTCCGGCGCCAGCGCGGAATATGGCGCCGGGCCGAATGAGAATGTCTCGCTCGTCGACGCCGCGATGCCGGGGATGCTTCCCGTCATCAATAAATATTGCGTCGAGCAGGCGATCCGGACCGGGCTTGGCCTTAACGCCAAGATCAATCTGTGGTCGCGTTTTGACCGCAAGAATTATTTCTATCCCGATCTGCCGCAGGGCTATCAGATTTCTCAGTATAAAGACCCGATTGTTGGCGAGGGCGAGATCGAGGTCGAGCTTGACGGCGGCGAGACCATCACAGTCGGCATTGAGCGCCTGCATCTTGAACAGGACGCCGGCAAGTCGATCCACGATCTTGCGCCAAACGCGTCTTATGTGGACCTCAATCGCTCCGGCGTCGCGCTGATGGAGATTGTCTCCAAGCCCGATATGCATTCGGCGGAAGAGGGCGCGGCGTATTTTTCGAAGATCCGCACGATCGTGCGCTATCTCGGAACTTGCGACGGCAATATGGAAGAGGGCTCCATGCGCGCTGACGTCAATGTCTCGGTCTGTCGAGCAGGCAATTACGACAAATTCCGCGAGACAGGAGATTTCAAATATCTTGGTACGCGGACGGAAACCAAGAACGTCAATTCCATCCGGTTTACGCGGCAAGTGATCGACTTTGAGGCGCGCCGGCAAATCGAGGTTTTGGAAGCGGGCGGGACCATCGATCAGGAAACCTTGCTGTTCGATCCGGCAACCGGCGAGACGCGGACTATGCGCTCAAAAGAAGACGCCCATGACTACCGCTATTTTCCCGACCCGGATTTGTTGCCGCTCGAATTCGACCAGGCCTGGGTCGATGAAATCAAGGCGAGCCTGCCGGAACTCCCCGATGCGAAGAAACATCGCTTCATGGATGAGTATGGGCTTTCGGCCTATGACGCGCTCGTTCTTGCCGCCGACAAGGCGAAGGCCGCCTATTTCGAAGAGGTCGCGAAAGGCCGCGACGGCAAGCTCAGCGCCAACTGGGTGACCGGCGATCTCTTCGGCGCGCTCAACAAAGCGGATAAAGAGATTGCCGACAGCCCGATCAGCGCCGACCAGCTTGGAAAGCTTATTGATCTGATCAAGGATAAAACCATTTCCGGCAAGATCGCCAAGGATGTCTTTGCGCTGATGTTTGACGGCAGCGAGGCCGGCGACCCGGCGGATATCGTCGAAAAGCGAGGCCTTAAACAGGTGACGGACACAGGCGCGATCGAAAAGGTCATCGACGAGATTATCGCCGCGAACCCGGAGCAGGTTGCAAAGGTCAAAGAAAAGCCAAAAACCTTCGGTTGGTTTGTCGGCCAGGTGATGAAGGCGATGCAGGGCAAAGCGAACCCGCAGGCGGTGAACGAAATTTTGAAGAAAAAGCTGGGCGTGGAATAGCCCTTCGCACTTGCAACAAAAATTGCGAATCAAATCCTGCCTGATTCTTTGCATCTGACCTTGAATCCGGCTTCATTCCCATCCAGATCAATGGGCAGGGAGAACGGGGCTTGATCCACATAACATTGCAAGAAAAACGCAAAGTGGCGGCGCGTCCGGGCGCGCCGCGGAGGCCAATCTAATGCTCCTGCGCCGCGTTATCGAGCATGTCAAAACCCAGAATTGGACGGCGGTCGGCCTCGACTTCGTCATTGTCGTCGTCGGCGTTTTTATGGGTATTCAGGTCCAGGAATGGGCCGTAGAGCAGAACCAACGGGCGAGCGAGAAAATATATTTGGACCGCCTGCATGGCGAAGTAATGCAGCTAACCCAAGACAGGCTTCAGTACATTGGTGATGTACAGAAAAATCAATCGGCGCTGCCAGGCGCCATTGCGGTTTTGCAAAATCAAATTGATCGTATGGTCCTGACAGACGCTGAATGTGAAGCGATTGTTGAATCACACATCTATCATAACCCGACAGCGAATCTGCCGACGATTGCTGAACTAATGTCGACTGGGCGTTTTGACGCTTTGCAAGCGAAGGGCGTCCGATCAGCAATCACAGCGTTTAACCAAAGCGCCCTGCGCGGAGGTGATGTGATCGATGCGGTGAACAGGAATATTGTCACGCTGGCGCGCGTATTTCCAAAGCTCATTCAACTTGAAACGGTTTATGACGAAAAAACCGCACACAGGATTAGAACGGCGGCGCGATGCGATGTGTCTGCGATGAAAGCCGACCAACACTTCATGAACACGTTTGTCGACAACCGAGATCGATATGCACACTATGCTGTGTATGCAGTAGAACCTGTGACACAAAAGCTGGCTATGCTGCACGATGCACTGGATGACGAACTCGGTATTGTTCATGATGAAGCCGGGGGTGACGAATGATCCTGCGCCGCGTCATCGCACACGTTAAAGCCCAGAACTGGACGGCGGTGGCGCTCGACTTTCTCATCGTCGTTGTCGGTTTGCGGGTCAGCAATTGGAATGAACAGCCGGCATACAATGTGTTTAGCGCTGCAATTTGACCGTACTTCGTTGGAAGGCGGAAAGATATTACCTCACGACCGCCAGATGAGTGTATAAGATCGGGGCGATTAACGCGGGAGAGCACGGCGCTTGCTACGCCTTTAATAAACAAAATGGCGGGCTCGTGACAAAAAAGGGGTACTGAATATGACCATGAAAAACGTAAAACCGGCGCATGTCGCCTATCGCACGCACAGATTCAGTGACATGCTCGCGTGGTACACAAAAGTTTTCAGTGCTAGCGTTCAGTACCAGGATCCGGCGCTTGCTTTCCTGACCTATGATGACGAGCATCACCGTTTTGCTCTCGTGGACCTTGATGTTATCCGGCCGGAAGCTGCGGGCAAGGATGACCGTGGCCTGGTCGGCGTCGATCATGTGGCATATTCGATTAATAGTCTTGCAGATTTGCTGGAAAGCTATGCGGACCTCAAGGAGGCGGATATTTTACCTTATTGGTGCGTGAATCACGGGATGAGCGCCTCGCTTTATTATGCCGACCCGGATGGCAACCAGATGGAGTTCACCGTGGACGTTTTTCCGACCAAGGCGGAAGGGTCCGCCTATTTCCGTGGGGAAACGATCAAAGATAATCCGGTTGGCGTCGAATTTGATCCGGAGGACTGGCTGGCAAGGCTGCGGAACGGCGATCGCGAGAGCGACCTTTTGAAATTCGATGCGAAAGGCGCCGTCTCGCCTATCCGGGGCGAGCTTTTAACACTACACAATTGAGCAAAGAAACCGCAAAGTATCGCCCCACGCTATTCGCCGCGCGTTAATCAGTGAGCACGATTTTCCGCGGCCTCGCGGAACACGTCAAAGCAAGAACTCAATTACCGCCTAAAGAGAGAGAGCACATGAAACACGACAGCATTCTCAGCACCGTCGGCAATACGCCGGTGATCCGCATCAATCGTCTGGGGCCGAAGGGCGTCAATCTCTATGTGAAGTTTGAAGCCTTTAATCCGCTTGGCTCGGTGAAAGACCGTCTGGCGCTGGGCGTGATTGAAGCGGCGGAAAAATCCGGCGACTTAAAACCCGGCCAGACCGTTATTGAAGCAACGAGCGGCAATACCGGCATCGGCCTTGCGATGGTTTGCGCGGCGAAAGGCTATCCGCTGGTCGTCACGATGGCGGAAAGTTTCTCGGTCGAGCGGCGCAAGCTGATGCGCTTTCTCGGCGCGAAAGTTGTTCTGACGCCGGCGCCGGCGAAAGGCACCGGCATGGTTGAGAAGGCCAAAGAGCTTGCCGAAAAGAATGGCTGGTTCATGACGCGCCAGTTTGAGAATGAAGCCAATCCCGACATGCATGAGCGCACGACCGGCCGCGAGATCGTGGACGCCTTCAAGGGCGAAAAACTCGACTATTGGGTCACCGGCTTCGGCACTGGCGGCACGCTCACCGGGGTCAGCCGTGTTCTGAAAAAAGAAAGCCCTGAAACCAAAATTATCGTTTGCGAACCGCCCGATGCGGCGATGCTCTCAAGCGGCGCCCCACAGGCGCGCAACCCGGACGGCAGCCCCGCGGCGTCTCACCCCGCCTGGACGCCCCATCCGATCCAGGGGTGGAGCCCTGATTTTATTCCTAAAATCACTTCCGAAGCGGTCGACGCCGGCGTGATCCACGAAATCATCAAAACGCCGCCCGCCGACGGCATGAAGTGGGCGCGGGACCTCGCCCAAAAAGAAGGCATTTTCACTGGCATTTCCGGCGGCTCAACATTCGCGGCTGCGATAGAGGCCGCCAAAAAAGCGCCGGATGGGGCCAATATATTGTCTATGTTGCCGGATACAGGCGAGCGATACATATCGACGCCATTGTTTGGCGATATCGAAGCGGAGATGAGCGCGGAAGAAAGCGATATCGCCCGGTCTACGCCGGGTTATCAGCTCGGATAATGGCGCGCACGGTCGCGCGCTTGTGATGTTTTTCGCGGCCGGAGGCGATTTGTAGCTGATTCATATCATTGGAACTTCCAGCGCTGCGGCGTATTCTGACATGGCGGGATTTCGCTGGGGGCGGCGAAATGGAGGATGACATGCGTGAACAGTTTATTGGTATTGTGGTCGCGGCGTGTGCGGCGGCTGGCTGTGCGAGCACCAGCTCGTATGAAATGAGTGAAGAAGTAGCTGCGCGCCTCGCTGAGTTTGAACGCACCGGAGACTATGAGACATGTCTCGGGCTGCGCAGAATCGATCAGATCAAACCGCTTGATGAGCGCAATTTTCTCGTACGCGTCGGCGTCAATGATTATTATCTGAACCAGCTCTCAAGCAGCTGCAATGGCGCGGACAGCACATTCAACAGACTTCAGTATACGACATCGCTGAGCTCGTTATGCCGTAATGAAATTATTACGGTGGTCGATAACTCAACTGGATTTACCGTCGGCTCGTGCAGCTTGGGTGACTTTGAGCGGCTGGAACAGAAAACGGACAACGCCGAGTAATTTCGAAATTGCGGGCTTGTAACTGCCGATTCCAAAATAGGCTGGGGCCTGTTGGAGAACGAAATGAAAAAAATATTACTTGCCGCGGCGATGGCCGCGGTTGCGGTTAGTGTTTCCGCTAACGCCGGCGACAGCAAATCGGAAAGAGCAGCGCAACGCCTTGCGGAGTTTGACCGGACAGGAGAGACAGCGAGCTGTATTCCCATTCGGCGCATCCAGGATATTGAGCCGATTGACGACAGTACATTTTTGGTGCGCGTCGGCCGCGACGATTATTATCTCAATGAAGTTTCAAGCCAGTGCCGTAGAGCAACGATCCCAAATCACCGGATCCAGTTCAAATCTGAATTGCGCAATCTTTGCCAGACGCAAATCATTTCGATTATCGATAATGGCACAGGGATGACGGTTGGTTCGTGCAGCCTCGGCGAATTTGAACGGCTGGAATCGTCTGGCGCTTAAGTTGTGCGTGTGTAGTTTGACTGCGGTTGAATATGATCCGTAGACATCGGGGCGGCTGACCTAACGTCAGTCGCCATTTTTTTGAATAGGGCGAGTTGAGTGATTGCCGATATGGCCTGGCTCGGCCGGGCGATGTCGCGTGATGGCGTAACGTAAATTTTGACGAATTTTCCAGTGTCAAACGCTGGGTTGAGCGGATTGCCGGGCGCGAAATCGTGCAGGTCGGGCTCGCCGCCGGCGCTGAATATTTATTGAAATCTGCGCGCTTACCGAGGCCAAGAAGCGAAGAAAAATATATTCAGCCAGAAACAACAGTATACAGAATAAAAAAGATATTCAGGTTAACAAGACGTTATCCATTGGTAAACGATATGCTAATGCGTCATTAACCGGATCTTAGGTCGCGTCCTCACATCCTTGTCATGGTTAACCCGGCCCGTGTTTGCGCGGTGGGGAGGCATAACAAGGGGTCGCAAGAATGACGATAACAATGACAGCTGAAGCGCTCGACTATGCGGAGCCAATTCTCAGCGGTGAAGAAATGTACCGGCTGGGTCTTAAAGCATCGACGGGCGGGGAGAGCGGTGATTTCGATCTGATCACGGCGCATAAATGGTTCAACCTTGCCGCGATGCAGGGCAATCTCGAAGCACGCGCTTATCGCGCTGAGCTGGCGAATGAGATGACGTCTGAAGAGATCGCTGAAGCGCAGCGTCAGGCGCGCGAATATCTCGCCACGCACCGCGCCAAGCCGCACGCTTAGTTCTTTTTCAAATTCCGCCTAGCGATGGATATATCAGCCGGCCGGCGTCGCTGGCCGAAAGCTGATCGAGCGCGATATCGCGAAACGGGCGCTTTTGCTCTTCGGAGAGATGAAGGTAGCTCGGCGTCTTCACGTTGCGCAGCGATTGGCGCTCGCCTTCGCTCATGGCGCGCCACGCCGCGCGGCGTTCCTTTCGGAATATCGCACGTTCTTCTTCCGTCATCGCCTGATAGGCGGCGGCCGTCGCCGCCTGCACCCGCTGAGCCTGAGAATGGCGGAGCGAAGTCTCAAAGAAATCCGCCGCCATCCGGTCAACCAGGATTTGCCGGTCTATGGCCTGCCGCGTGATTTCGGTCGGATCGACCACTTTTTGGCCTGCCGGGGCCGCCGTCTCGCCTTGAATTTGGGCCCGCGCATGGAGCGAACCGAATAAGCCAAGGCCAAAGGCGATGGAAAAAAGAATAGGTCTACGCAACTGAACAACTCCTGGAAAAGCAGGCCCCTGGAAAAGCTGAGATATGTAGCCGATCCTAGTTTCGGCCCGATAAAATCAGGCAGGACAATTTCAAGAGAATTTGCGGCTTTGGCATTAACCGTGTTTGCCGCCGGAATCTGGCGGTCCGGGCTTGCAATAGGCGGTTGGTTGGCTTAGACGACCGCTTTCGCGCGCTTGCTCAAAAGGGCCCGCGCGGCTGGAATCGTGAATATTAGAGGTTACCCATGGCCGTCCCGAAGAGAAAAGTGACACCGGCAAAACGCGGCATGCGACGCAGCCACGACCGTCTGGAAGGCGCGACCTATATTGAGGACAAGGATTCTGGCGAATTGCGCCGTCCGCACCATATTGACCTCAAGACAGGCAAATATCGCGGCCGTCAGGTTCTAGAAGCCAAAGAATAGTCGATAGCGCCAGATAGGAATATCTGCCGATGCGCCGCCCTTCCGGGCGGCGTTTTTGCGTTTTGACGATGGCGCGCCGCACCGGTTGCTCTCCCCGCCGGGCGGAGTATAGAGACCATGAGTTTTACCTGCCCGAACGGAAGTGATTTATGACCGCCATTGTCGATATTTACGCGCGTGAGATTCTCGATAGCCGCGGCAACCCCACGGTTGAGGTTGATGTGACGCTGGAGGACGGCTCTTCGGGCCGCGCCGCCGTGCCGTCCGGCGCCTCGACCGGCGCCCATGAAGCTCATGAGCTGCGCGATGGCGGTGAACGCTATGGCGGCAAGGGCGTTTTAAAAGCGGTCGAAGCCGTCAATGGCGAGATATTCGACGCGCTCTCCGGCTTTGATGCGGAAGATCAGACTTATATTGACGAGACGCTGATTGCGCTCGACGGCACAGACAACAAAAAACGCCTTGGCGCCAACGCGCTTTTAGGCGTTTCGCTCGCGACGGCGAAAGCGGCGGCGGAGGCCTCGGCGCTGCCGCTCTATCGTTATGTTGGCGGCGTTCAGGCGCGGGTCTTGCCAGCGCCGATGATGAACATCGTCAATGGCGGCGCCCATGCGGACAACCCCATCGACATTCAGGAATTCATGATCATGCCCCTCGGCGCGGATAGTTTCTCCGAGGCGCTGCGCATGGGAACGGAAGTTTTCCATACATTGAAAAAGGGCCTTCAGGACGCCGGCCATAACACCAATGTCGGCGACGAGGGCGGCTTTGCGCCGAACCTCAAATCCACCGACAATGCGCTCGGCTTTATCATGTCGGCGGTCGAGAAGGCGGGCTACAAGCCCGGCGAGGAGATCTTCATCGCGCTCGATGCGGCGTCGACCGAGTTTTATAAAAACGGGAAATACGAACTCGCCGGCGAGGGCAAATCGCTTAACTCCGATGAGATGGCGAAATATCTGGCGGACCTTGTCGCGCGTTACCCGATCGTTTCGATCGAAGACGGCATGGCCGAAGACGACTGGGACGGCTGGCGCGCGGTGACGGAACTCGTCGGGGACAAATGCCAGCTGGTCGGCGACGACCTCTTTGTGACCAATGAAGCGCGGCTCCGCGAAGGCATCGAAAAAGGCTGCGCCAATTCCATTCTCGTCAAGGTCAACCAGATCGGTACGCTGAGCGAAACGCTCGCCGCAGTGGAAGCGGCCCATCGCGCCGGCTATACGGTGGTGATGTCTCACCGGTCCGGGGAGACCGAAGACGCAACGATCGCCGACCTCGCGGTCGCAACCAATTGCGGTCAGATCAAAACCGGGTCGCTCGCCCGATCAGACCGGCTGGCGAAATATAACCAGCTCCTCAGGATCGAAGAGGAATTGGGCGATATCGCGCGCTACGCGGGCAAGGGCGCATTATCGTTTTGATTTTCCCCAACCTGGCTGAATTAACTTTCTGTTAACCAACATCGATTCATGTGATTCGGTAGCAACGAAGCGCGAGTGATGTTGAGTAAGCAGTTTTTGTTTGGCGTTGTTGTCCCGGCTTTGATGATGTGTTGGGCCGCCACGATCATCTATAGCGCGGTCGCCGGTAATGCGGGCTACGGCGCCCTTACGCGCCTTGAAGCCGATGTCGAGGCGAAAGCCGAAGAGGTCGATGCTCTGCGCACGCGCCGGGAAACGCTTCAGCAGCGGGCCGACCAACTTAATTCCAAATCGCTCGATCCCGATCTTGTTGATGAACGGATAAGGGCCGTTCTCGGCTATAGCGCGGAAGGCGATGTCGTGATCTCGCGCAAGACGCTTAAAGACGCGCTACGCAAAAAGTCGGACAAGCCCAAATAAATCAACGCGCTGGGGTGGATTGAGGCGTCTTGCTCCATGGACCCGCACCGCGTAAGACATGGCCGCTGCATAATGGGGCCGATGAATGTCTGACGATCAAGCCAAGTCCAATCTTACCGCCGACAAAGACGAACTCCTCCAATATTACCGCGACATGCTGTTGATCCGGCGGTTTGAGGAAAAAGCCGGCCAGCTCTACGGCATGGGGCTCATCGGCGGGTTCTGCCATCTTTATATCGGTCAGGAAGCGGTGGTTGTCGGCATGGAAGCGGTCAAGCAGGACGGCGACCAGACCATCACCGGCTATCGCGACCATGGCCATATGCTTGCCTGCGGGATGGACGCGAATGGCGTGATGGCCGAGCTGACGGGCCGTGAGGGCGGCTATTCAAAGGGCAAGGGCGGCTCGATGCACATGTTCTCCAGCGAAAAGGAGTTCTATGGCGGCCATGGCATTGTCGGCGCGCAGATCCCGCTCGGCGCCGGGCTCGCCTTCGCCAACAAATATCGCGGCGAGAACAAAGTGAGCCTCACCTATTTCGGCGACGGCGCGTCCAATCAGGGGCAGGTCTTTGAAGCGATGAACATGGCCCAGCTATGGAAGCTGCCGGTCGTCTTCATCATTGAGAACAACCAATACGCCATGGGCACAAGCGTTAAGCGCTCTCATTCCGAGACCCATCTTTATCGCCGCGGCGCTTCGTTCGGCATTCCCGGGACTGAAGTGGACGGGATGGATGTCCTCGCCGTGCGAGAGGCCGGCCGCGAGGCGATGGAGCATGCGCGCTCAGGCAAGGGGCCTTTCATCCTGGAGATGAAAACCTATCGCTATCGCGGGCACTCGATGTCCGACCCCGCGAAATATAGAACGCGCGATGAAGTCGACGATGTGCGCGAGCATAATGATCCGATCAAACGCTGCGAGCAGCGGATTAAAGACAATAGCTATGCAGGCGATGATGAACTGAAAGAGATCGATAAAGAGATCAAGAAGATCGTCAAAGCATCGGCGGAATTTGCGCAGGAAAGCCCGGAGCCGGCGCCGGAAGCGCTCTATACGGATATTCTCGCTGAGGCGGGCTAGCACCGGTTCTTGGTCGTGGCGACCTCTGGTTGACGCTTCAGGGGTTGGCGGCGCGCTGCTGCGAAACGCCAATATGTGGTTCATACTCGTGCGGATCCTAAATCTTGCTTTGCGCTGAGAGGCGAACAGCGCCACACCCATAGCTATGGGAAGCGATGTGAGATCGGCTGCGATCGCGCCAATTGTTATGCTGCATATTTTCCCGTCATTTGGCTATGGCGGGCAGCAGACTCGTTTTGCCGCGCTCGCGGGCGGTCTGGGGAAGGGCTTTGCCCATCATGTCGTGGCGCTGGATGGCGACAGGGCGGCGCGGTCGCGCGTCCCGCCTGAAATTTCCATTGCCTTCCACGATTTCAAGGCGCGAAAATCGCCGCTCGCAAGTCTTCGCAATATCGCCGGCTTTCGCAAATTATTTAAAGCGGTGAAGCCGGATATTCTTTGTACCTATAATTGGGGGGCGATTGAGGCGGTTGTCGCCAATGGGTTTGGGCCCCGCATTCCCAATATTCATTTCGAAGACGGGTTCGGCCCGGATGAAACGCCGCAATGGCAAAAGACGCGCCGGGTGCTGGCGCGGCGCCTATGGCTTGGCGGGGCGGCCGTCATTGTGCCGTCGCATCTTCTCGAAAGCGTTGCGACGGATATCTGGAAGCTGAAAAAAGAGCGCGTCATACGCATCCCGAACGGGGTGGACTTTGGCCGGTTCCAAAATACGCCGTCTGGTCTTCATCGCCATGTTGAGGTCGGCTCGATTGGCGCGCTGCGGCCGGAAAAGAATTATCTGAGATTGATCAGCGCTTTTCTGAAAACCGATTTTGCCGACAAGGCGAAGCTGACAATTGTCGGCGAGGGGCCTGAACGCGGCAAACTCGTTGAAGCGATAAAAGAGCTAGCCGCCGCGGGGCGGATTTCACTGCCCGGCGCGACGCAAACGCCGGAGAACTATTATAGCGATTTCGACGTCTACGCCGTTTCGTCAGACACCGAGCAGGCGCCGCTGACGATCATGGAAGCGATGGCGGCGGGGCTGCCGATCGCCGCGACCAATGTGGGCGATATCGCCTCGATGGTGTCCGATGAAAACCGCGCCTTCATCACGCCATTGGGTGATGAGAACGCGTTCGCCCTCGCGTTGACGCATCTCATCCAAAATCCCGATGCGCGCTCGACCCTCGGCGCGGCGAACCGCAAGAAAGCGAAGAGGGAGTATGACGCCGCAAAAATGATCGAGCGTCACCGCGTGCTTTATCTTTCTATGGCGCGTGCAAAATGAGCGATGTGTCGGTCCGCCTGCTAGAGGACGTCGAAGCTTTTCTGGCGCGGTGGTCGGCGCTCTATCAGCGTGCGGAAAACAGATCGTTTTATCGCTCGCCTCGATGGATGAAGGCGTGGCTGGAAAGCGTCGGGGGCGAGACGGCGCTTCATGTTATTGAGGCGAGCGAAGGCGGGAAAACATTGATGATGGGCGTAGTCGGGACGGGCCCGCGCCGCCCGGCGCTGTTCGGCTTGAAAGAAGTCCGCCTCCATGAATCCGGCGATCCGGCGCTCGATGATATTTATGTTGAGTATAATGATTTTTTGGCGGCGCCCGAGGCGGGCCCGCAGCTTCGTTTGAAGATGCTCGGCGCGCTCGCAGAAACATTTGGCGAAGCCGATGCGATTGTCTTCCGAAATGCACGCGCGCCTTTGGCGGACGCAGTCCGGGAATGGGCGGCGCTCAATGGCATGAATTGCGTCAGTCTTTCAACGCAAGCTGTCTACGTTATTGACTTGCGCGTCTTGCGCGAGGCTGGCGGAACGTTTCTGGAATCGCTGAGCGGCTCTTTTAAAACCAAACTCCGCCGGGCGATGGGCGGATATGAAAAACGAGGCGCGCTTACCTGCCGAATAGCGACAAGCGACGCCGAGCGGGAGGCCGCATGGGACAAGCTTGCGGCGCTGCATCAGGCCAGCTGGCGCGCGCGCGGCAAACCGGGCGTGTTCGCCAATGAAAAGCTTATCGCCTTTCATCAAAGACTGCAGCGCGAAGCGCCCGAGGCGGTTCACCTCATCGAAGTCATTTGCGGCGAGGAAACCATCGGCGTTCTTTATAATTTCGTGCACGACAAACACGTGCTGAATTATCAAAGCGGTTTCAAACCTGAAGACGATAATAAGCTGACCCCGGGTTTTGTCTGTCATGCGCTCGCCTGTCAGCATTATTTGGATGAGGGATTTGATGCCTATGATCTTCTTGCCGGGGAGGCCGACTATAAGCAGCGCCTGGGCGCGGAAGCCGAAGTGCTGACAAGTCTGGCGCTGGAACGGCCGTCATTTCGAAATCAATGCCGCAAGGCGGTGAAGGATTTACGGCGCCGGTTTTCGTAAGAAGGCGTCAAACATAATGACGCTCCAAAGCTCCTGAGCGCAATCGCTGGCGCCGCTCCGGTGCGCGCGCGCCATCTTGTTGACGCTGCGCTCATCGATGAGGCCGCTCTCGCGCCAGGCGTTTGACTGCTCCAGCCGGTCCAGCGGATTGCCGTTATCGCTGCGCATCAGGGCGGCGAGCGGCAGGTCGAAACCCTGCTTTTTGCGGCTCAGGAATTCGCGCCCGAGGCGCGGCGCCAGCGCTTCCTTAAGGACGCGTTTGCGCTCGCCATTGTGGAGCTTGTAGGACGCCGGCAACGAGCCCGCCCATTCCACAAGCTTGTGATCGAGAAAGGGCGGGCGCACTTCCAGCGAATGCGCCATGGATGCGCGGTCTATTTTCGTCAGCATACGTCCCGGCAGCCAGGTCAGAAGATCGGCATGCTGCGCAAAAGATAATGGATCATTTGTAGTCGCATCGCCCATGGCCATTGCGATGACAGATTGCGGGCGGTAGCCGCCGAGCGTCTTTTTAAGGTCCGGGTGCAACAGCGCCCGGGCGCGCTCCGGCAGATTGATCGCGGCGGCGCGCGCATAACCCTCGGCGCGGGAGCGCGCCAAAGCCTGAAAGGTTGTTTTGAACCGCAAGGGGCGCGGCGCCCAGTCGAGTTTCGGGTATAGCGCGCCGGCGGGACCGAATATCAGACGGCGAAGCGCCAATGGCGCGGCGCGGCGCATTTTTTCCTCGCCCAGGAAAAACGGATAACGCCGGTAACCGGCGAATATTTCATCGCCGCCATCGCCGGAGAGAGCGACGCTGACATGCTGGCGCGCCAGTTTCGCCACAACATAGCTCGGGAGCGCCGATGAATCCGCGAAAGGTTCGTCATAGGCCGCGGCGACATCATCGATGAGTGAGGCCGCGTTGATATCGGCGACACCCTCATGATGTTCGGCGCCGAATTTTTTCGCAATTTCGCGCGCGGCGGCGCGTTCGTCGCGGGATTGCTCGTTAAAGCCGATGGTGCACGCAACGATATGCTCATTCGCCTCCCGCATCGAGGCGACGACGCCGGCGGAGTCGACGCCGCCGGACAGGAACGCCCCGAGTGGGACATCCGCCGTCATTTGCGCGGAAACAGCATCATCGAGGCGTATACGCATCATCTCCGCCGCGTCGGCGAAAGAAAGATCGCCGCTCGCGGCAAAAACCGGCCGCCAGTATCTTTCAAGCGCGACGGGCTGATCCGGCCCGGCCGTTAAAATATGCGCAGGGGGAAGTTTGTGAATGCCGCGATAGATCGTTTTCGGGTCGGGCGCGTAACCATAGAAAAAATAGTCGGCGACCGCTTCGGGGTTGAGGCCCGCCGGGAGCAAGCCGGACGCGATCAGCGCGCTCGCCTCGGAGGCGAACAGCAAAAACCCGTCCGGCGTCTCGCCGTAATAAAGCGGTTTTTCGCCAAGGCGGTCGCGGGCAAGCGTCAGCCGGCGCGAAGCCGGGTCCCAATAGGAAAAGGCGAACATGCCGCGCAATTGATGGATAAAGTCCGGCCCGTTCCGCGCCCAGCCCTCGGCGAGAATTTCAGTGTCGGAGCGCGTGCGTGCGGCGAGCCCGTCTTTTACAAGGCCGCGCGACAGCTCCCGGTAGTTGTAAATTTCGCCGTTAAAAGAAAGAACGCCGCCATCTTGCGCATGAAAGGGCTGGGCACCGCCTTCGCGATCAATGATGGCGAGACGGCGATGACCAAACCCGACGCCGGGCGCGACGAAGAACCCTTCTCCGTCAGGGCCGCGATGAGTGAGCGCATCGGTCATGCGTTTCAGCGCCGCGCGATCAATCTCGCGCGCGGCTTTCAAATCAATAATCCCTGCAATCCCGCACATGATCAGGACGGTCATTGC
>Ga0209633_10002646_pt1 | contig 17057 bp, 19 predicted proteins | sample Cruoilmetagenom1_FD_187290 | JGI IMG/M metagenome (GOLD analysis project Ga0209633, IMG submission 187290) | Oil polluted marine microbial communities from Coal Oil Point, Santa Barbara, California, USA - Sample 1 (SPAdes) (version 2) | ecosystem: Environmental > Aquatic > Marine > Oil seeps ... | reverse complement strand
GCGCATACGCTATTTTCCGGCAGGCTTGCCGTCCTATATGCTAATAGCAGTCGCAGGCCGTCAAATGATTCATACGCTGGAGTAAGTTAACATCATGCCTATCGAAATCCGACAATTCCCGTGTCTGTCCGACAATTACGGTTATCTCATCCGCGACCGAGAAACCGGCGATGTTGCTGTAATTGATACGCCTGATGCAAACGCGATCAACAGCCAACTGGACGCGGCTGGCTGGCGCCTGACGCATATTTTGAACACGCATCATCATTGGGATCACGCCGGCGGAAACCTGGCCCTGAAAGATAAATGGGGTTGCAAGATTATCGGGCCAAAAGCGGAGGCGGATCGGATACCCGGCCTTGATGAGCCGGTCGGCGATGGCGATGCGGTGATGCTCGGCGCTTCAAAGGCGATGGTTTACGACACGCCCGGTCATACATCCGGTCATATAATTTATCACTTTGCCGAAGACGGCGCCGCCTTTGTCGGCGACACGATTTTCGCCATGGGCTGTGGGCGATTGTTTGAAGGAACGCCCGAACAGATGTGGACGTCGTTATCGAAGATAGCTGCGCTGGCGCCCGACACAAAACTTTATTGCGCCCATGAATATACGCAAGGGAACGCCGCTTTCGCGCTCACCGTTGATCCTTCCAATGAGGATTTGAAATTGCGCGCGCGCGAGGTCGACCGGCTCCGTGCTGAAGGCTTGCCGACTGTCCCGACCGATGTCGCCATTGAGTTGAAGACGAACCCGTTTCTGCGGGCGAAAGAGCCCGGCCTGCAAGCCGCTATCGGCATGAGCGGCGCCGGCCCGGTTGAAGTGTTTGCCGAGATTCGCCGGCGGAAAGATAATTTCTGGCCGATATATAATTAAACCGTTTACGGATTATTTTATACAACGCTCACCGCTATCCATCGGACGTTTTTCCATGGCCCGATAGAAATCCGCCAGCGTTTTACCGCGCTCGGGGCGAAAGCATTCCCCTGCTTTCTTCATGCGGATAATACGATCAAGGCGGAACATGCGAAAATCTTCCCGCAATTCGCACCAGCCGACCAGCGTCCAGACTTTGCCCCAGAACCATAGACCAAGCGGGCGGACAATGCGTTTCGTTTCTTGCGCTTCTGCGTCCTGATAGGCTAGCGACAGCCGGTTGCGGCGCTCCACGGCCTTTTCGATAGAATCAATCCGTGCACGCACGGCAGGCGTCATTTCGGGCGCGAATGCATGGATCTCAATCCCGGCCGCGCGTTGGCGCGCCTCATCCGGCAGCACCGTCTCGATCTTGACGAGCGCTTCTTCCGCTGCGCGGGCCATCTCCGCCCCGCCCCAGGCTCGAATGAGCCGCGCGCCCGCGACAAGCGCGACGATTTCGTCGCGGGTGAACATTAAAGGCGGCAGGTCATAGCCGTCGCGCATCAGATACCCGACACCCGCCTCGCCGTCGATCGGCACGCCTGAGCCTTGCAGATCGGCGATGTCGCGGTAGATCGTCCGCTCGGAAACTTCCAGCCATTCGCCGAGCTGCGCTGCGGTGACGAGCCGGCCGCCTCTAAGATATTGTACGATCTGAAAAAGGCGGTCGGCCCGTCGCATGATTTTCCTTACGCAGAAAAGACGCCAATAGAATTGCCTTCGGTGTCGAGGCAATAAGCAAAACGCCCGGCGGGGATCGTTATCACGTCCGAGAGGACTTTCCCGCCCGCTTCGCTCACGCGCCGAAGCGCGTCTTCCAGCTTGTCGGGGCTGGCGAAATGAACGGTCGGGCCCGCCCCGCCTGGGGCCGGCTTGCCGGGATAGATATGGCCGCCGGCGCCGGCCTGGTTCGCGGTCGGAAACATCGCCATCGGATTGGGGCCGGTCTCGTCTTTCTTCAGGTCGAGATCAAAAACCTTGCTGTAAAAGCTGATTGCGCGATCGAGATCAGTAGCCGGGATCTCGGCCCACACGGTAAAATTCTCAGGGATAAAACTCATTCGGGGTTCTCCATAGCGGTTAATAACGCCGCTATCTTCGCACAGGGCTCCTGACAGCCTTTTGTCAGGAGACAAGAAAAACAAAACCAGTTTGGCGCCGGCCGCCTAAAAGCGATCGTCAATGCCGCTTCGGTCGGAATGAAACGCCAGCGCCATAAGCCCAACGCCCAACAGGATCGTCAAAGCGACGCCGATAAACATCGCGAAGGCGACATGCGGACCGGCGTCAAAAATCTCGAGGCGAAAGATAAAGGGGAACGCCGCCATCGCGGTGACCAGAACGCCGGTGCAGAGCCAAAAGAATCGAGCGGTCTTCTTCGTGCTCTTTTCAGGGCTTTTTTCGCTGGGTTCATCAGTCATAATTGCAAAATCTCACCGCTGTCTTTGCCGCATATAGTCCCGAAAACCGGGCTTTGAAGAAGGCTGATTGGGGCGGGCGGCTGGATAACATATTTTTGATCGGCGACGCTAACCACCCTAACTTGGATGCTGGAAGATTCGGTTTGCTCAAAAAATACATATAGAACACAACCTTGAGAAGATTACGGGAACGGTAGTAACTGCAGATGCGTTATTCAGAAGCTCTTTGATTTTTAGCTTTTGCCCAAGGTGGGAATGGCTCTTGCCGCCCAAACATATAGACGCCTTTTATTCCGCTATTTTTTATGATCTCCCCACATGTTGCTTCAATCTCGTTCAACACTTGCTCAACACGGGGCGCTATCGGGTCTTCTTCTGCCAAACCTTCCCAAAATATTGCCTCGCTACGATTGATGCGTTCAAGGTGTTGTTCATATTCTTCTTGTGTTTGGAAACGTTCTCTGGGCCAGAGTCGCGCGAGCATACGCGCAGCAACCGTTATTTCGTGAGTAATCTTGTTGAGATTGTTGAACGGCGCCGCTTCATCTTTTCCAATAATCGCCATGAAGCGATAGCGCATTGCGTGAAGCCGATTGAATAATTCGCTCCTATCATTGTACCGCTTGAATACAACAGAAGCATTTTTTCTGGCTTGGAATTGGGCTTCGCTTTCATTTTCACCCCGTTCCACATCTTCAGTTTCACTGGAATAAGAAAGAGGATGGCGTATTGCGCTGATCGCGTCCGCCGCTTCATAAAAGGCAGCTAGCGTGTCCTCGGCTAATTCGATTCTTCGTTTTCCTATATGTTCGCGCCGCCATGCGTTAATCCCATATATAGCGGTGAGAGCTGCGACAAACGTCGCAAGCGGCGTTAACACTGACAAAATTCCATCAATCAGTGCCGATGTTGTCATCGATGCACCTTTTTAAAAATGGAGCGGGTGAAGGGAATCGAACCCTCGTCGTAAGCTTGGGAAGCTTCTGCTCTACCATTGAGCTACACCCGCTTTCGGGCCGCGAGATGTCGCGCCAATGGTGAAAAAGGTCAAGCGGGTGTGGAAATGGCTGGTTCGGGGCCGAAAAGGCCTCGACGGACGCGGCAAATCTCTCCAAAAATTCATGTCCATCGCATCGCGGTGCCATATTATCGCCCGTGCGAACGAACTTAAGTAGACGCAAACCGGGCGCGAGATGCACCGTCGCGCCGGAAATGAAAGGAGGCCGATGATGTTGAGACGGCTTATAGGAATTCTGGGCGCCGTGGTCATAGCATTTGGCCTTGCGCTCAGCCCCGCCGCGGCAAAGTCGAAGCGGGAAAAGGCCGACGCTCTGGTCAACAAGGCGGCTGACACGGTCGCTTATTTCGCCAACGATTCCGCGTTTGAGCCGCTCTGGGAGCTGGCTGACGACGCCAAGGCGATGGTGATCATTCCGCGCTCGCTCCGTGGCGGCTTTATCTTCGGCGCATCGGGCGGCAACGCCGTGATGATCGCGCGCAATGAAGACGGCAGCTGGTCGGAACCGACTTTCTTCACGATCGGCTCGGTATCCTTCGGCTTGCAGATCGGCGTTGAAGGCTCTGAAGTTATCCTTGCGGTGATGACCCAGCGCGGCATGGAGCAGCTCCTGTCGACGTCGGTAAAACTTGGCGGCGACATTACGCTGGCGGCCGGACCGATCGGCGGCGGCGCCAAAGCGCAGACCGTTGACGTCCTCGCCTTTGCGCGCTCGCGCGGCCTTTATGGCGGGCTCAGCCTTGAGGGCGCTCTTCTCAAGGCGCGCCACAGCTGGAACCGCGAATATTACGGCGCCAACGTTACGCCGGCCGATATTATCTATCGTGAGAAGGTCGCGCGGCCAAACTCGGCGATCTTGCAAAACGCGGTCTGGGCGCTCGCTCATCGCGATGCGCCGGCCTCCTTTGTCGCGCCGGTGCAGCCCGTGGCGATTGATCCGGTGACCGGCGAGCCATTGCCCGAACAGCCCGATTATGAAGATGATGCGGTCTATGGGGCGCCGCTGGAGCCGATTGACGATCAATAAGTTTGCCGGCGCAACGTGGCGCTGATCAACAAGGTTTGAACGCCCGCCGGTTGCCGCCGGCGGGCGTTTTCGCGCATGGTGACGGGCTGGTAGAGTAAGACGGGACGCATTATGGCCGATCGCAACGAGGCGGCGGGCGCTGTTTATGAGCGTGCGCGCCCCGAAAAATTTCAGCACCCTGACATCACGGCCGATGGCGCGGTGCGCGCGAGCGTTGCGTTTGACCGTCTTGAAACATTGTGGGTCAACACCGGCACGCTGTGCAATGTGGAATGCGCTCATTGCTATATTGAATCCTCGCCGGTCAATGATCGTCTGGTCTATTTGACGGCGGATGAGTTGGCGCCGTTTCTCGCCGAGGCGCGGGGCATGGGCGCGCGTGAGGTTGGCTTCACCGGCGGCGAGCCGTTTATGAATCCGGAGATTGTGGAAATGACGGCTGCTGCGCTGGCGGGTGGGTTTGAGGTGTTGATCCTGACCAACGCTATGCGCCCGATGATGCGTGAACGGATTAAAGAGGGGCTCATCGCTTTGCGCGAGAAATATGGAGCGCGGCTGAAGCTTCGCGTCAGCCTCGATCATTTCTTGGCTGCGCGCCACGATGAGGAACGGGGCGAGGGAAGTTTTGACGCGGGTCTCGAAGGCCTTGGCTGGCTCCGGGAAAATGATTTTTCTTATTCGCTTGCCGGGCGTACGCTCTGGGGCGAGAGCGAAAGGCAAATGCGCGCGGGCTTTGCGCGGCTTTTTGCAGAACAGGGGATCGCGCTTAACGCCGAGGATCCGGCGGACCTTATCTTCTTTCCTGAAATGGACGAGGCCGCGCCCGTCCCGGAAATCACCACCGACTGCTGGACAATTCTCGGCAAGGATCCGCGCGACGTCATGTGCGCCTCGTCGCGCATGGTGGTGAAGCGCAAAGGCGCCGCCGCGCCGGCGGTGTTGTCCTGCACGCTCCTTGCCTATGACGAGGAATTTGAAATGGGCGCGAGCCTTAAAGAGGCGGCGCGGCCGGTCAAACTCAATCATCCCCATTGCGCAAAGTTTTGCGTCCTTGGCGGCGCGAGCTGTTCGGGTTAGACCGCAGGCGATATGGCTGATAATCGAGACAAATCCACCAGCAAGACCGCTCTGGAAGACCGCGCCGCCGCCGGTGAGAAGCTTTATTCGCCGTCGGCCGCACGCAACCGCGATGCAATCCGCGATGTGATTTTGAAAACCATGCCGCGCGAAGGCAAAGTCCTCGAGATCGGCGGCGGGACAGGCGAGCACGCCGTTCATATTGCGAGCGCCGCGCCTGCGCTCCAATGGCTGACCGGCGACCCTGACCCGGCCTCGCGCGCTTCCATCGCCGCATGGATCACCGAGGCCGGCCTTGAAAATCTCAAAGGCCCGCACGCTATTGATGTGAAGGAAGAAAACTGGGGCGTTGAAGACGCGGCGCCGTTTGACGGGCTGGTCTCGATCAACATGATCCACATCGCGCCCTTCGCCGCGGCGCGCGGCCTTTTCGCCGGCGCGGGGCGGCTGTTGGCGCCTGGGGCTGTGTTTTTTCTCTACGGCCCGTTCTCGCGCGAGGGTGTTCATACCGCCCCCTCCAACGAAGCCTTCGATGCGAGCCTTAAAGCGCGCAACGCGGATTGGGGCGTGCGTGATCTGGAGCGCGATATCCTGCCGCTCGCGCAGAAAAATGTGCTCAGCGTGGAGCGCATTGTGGAAATGCCCGCGAATAATTTTTCGGTGATTTTTAGAAAAGAACGATAAGTTCTTGAAAACTCATGATTCGATTTTCCCCACAAGGCGTCTCGAAAAATTGTGGAAAAGTAATAGTCGACGTCGACCGAAAAGTTAGTATCCTGATAATACTTCGCGGCCCTACAGACAGTTTGTTGTATTTGCCTAGCAGCAGGTTGGACGGGATCAACGAAGGGATGTGATAGTCGGAGGCGGCGCTCAGGCGCGATCCGGCAAAGCGGAATAAAGGTGAATTCCGCTGGACATCTGACGAAGCTGAGTGCTTCGGCCTTGGAACTGGCGCTCGCAAGAGCGACAGGAAAGGGGGCCCGGGATCGCTGTGTGCAGCGGGTCAAGCTGCAGATCGGCGCGCGGCATCGACGACGGTAAGGGCGCAAGCCTTTGTTGGAATAGGTGAGGCGGATCTGGAGGACGCGGGATCGATGGATATAGCGGCGGTTATATTCAAAGCCCGCGCCCGAAAGGTCTAGCGGCGGAAGGCGTAAGCTGCAAAGCGTGCGTTTAACTGAAGCATCGGAGAGCATTCGAATTCTCACTGGATTGGGGTGTCCTTCGAAATTCCACGAGAGTGGAAGAAAGGGAGTAGCTTCGGCTGCTCCCTTTTTCTTTGTCGGGACTTTCTGTGCACGCAGAATATATTTGCCGTGCGGGCGTGTGACGCGAACGCCGGACGCAACTCGGCGCCGCGCCGGAGCGTAATCGCTCGCGGACGCTGTCGGACGTTTATTTATCGATTTTATGCTTCTTGCGCAGATCAGAGTGCTTTCTCCTTTTTCTGGATGGATGGCAGGTCGCAAATCCGGCGTGCGGGCCTGATGTCGAAAGTGAGTTTAGGGGCGCTTGGCGCCGTGAGGATGGATTTGGTGTAGATTTTAAAATGATCCGCTCGTCCCGGCGAAGGCCGGGATCCAGAAATGTGTTTTCTAAGCACGTTCTGTGAAGGCTTTAGGTGAGAGAAAAAATAAGAGAAACAACTGCTTAAGGTGCCCCCGCCTATTCCCGGAAGGCTGGATCCCGGCCTTCGCCGGGATGAGCGCCAAGGGAATTGTATCCAACCCATTCAATCTTAAGGTGCAGGATGGTGCGTGCGGCGTTACAAACCGCCTCGCTGGCGAGAAAAAAATTTCCGGTCATTGCCGTTGCGCGCAGCCGAGCCTACGTTCCGGCCAGGTTTTGGAAATGGAGCATGTGTAATGGCAGAGGGCGTCGCCAATCTAACCCCCCAGGAAGCGGTTATTTATCTGATGGTTCTGACATCGGCGTCCGACGGCGCCATCAAGGATGCGGAATTGCGCACCATCGGGCGCGTCGTGCGGTCCTTTCCGATGTTCTCAAAGGCCGATGAACAGGGCCTTGTTGAAACCGCCGAAGACTGCGGCCAGCTGATGTCCTCCGATGGCGGGCTCCACAAAGTGCTGGAGGCGGCCGCCGCCGTCCTCCCCTCCCATCTCGGCGAGACGGCCTATGCGGCCGTCGTTGATGTGGTCACCGCGGACGAAAATCTCGATATGACCGAGATCCGCGTCCTCGAACTCATCCGCAACGCACTCAAGATCCCCGACGACGGCGCGCAAGCGATCGAACACGCCGCGCGCGCAAGGCATATGACCGTGGATGGGGTTGCTTGAAACTTGGCGCGGCGGCTAATCAGCCGCGACGCCTGACAAAAACATCGATCAGCGGAAACAGGCCGAAGAGAATTTGCCCAAAAAGCCCGGCGCCGCCGGCAACGGTTCGAAAATTTCGCAAGAATTCGTCCGCTGCCTGACCAAAACCGTAAATGGCGAGCAACGCCTCAGCGACTATTAAGAGAGCGAAGGCGCAAAGCCCCATCAACGCGCGCGATGCAACATGCGAGGTTACGCCAAGCCGTTTTATGAAATAGCGGCCCGCAAACCATGACGCGGTCAGGATGACAGGGCTTTCTATCAGCACCGCAGCGGTCTCGCCCGCAATCGGCGCCAGCAATAGAATTCGGATTGTCCCCAAAACAAAGCCCAAAGCAAATATGCTTGCAAAATACCACACCCCGGCGCGCAAGGCGTTCGTGTACATTCGCGATTCCCGTCAGTTTCAGTTCAAGAAGCGGCTGCTGCTCATACTCCAACAAACCCCGCCGCGATAAAGCCTTTGAGCCGATATAGCATGCCAACTCCCTGTTGGCGTCGGTGATCGCAACGGCCCCGCTCGCGCTACGGGACGAGGCCAAACAGGCCTTGCAGGGAATTTCACGTCGCCAATGTCTTTAAATCACCCCGCTCAATCCATATATATATATAATAAGTACAAGCGGATAAGGGGGCTATGTGCATAAGCAAGAATCACCTGCGCGCTTTGTGGCGCTGCAGTTTTCTATTATTCTGGCGTTGTTTCTAATCGTCATATCGCCCGCTCAAGCGCAGGAGCGCGTTGAAAATCTAACAACCGAAATCCAGCTCAGCTCCAACGGGAAAGCCTCGGTGCGGCACAACATAATTGTGTTTGCGGAAGGCGTTGAGATTAAACGCGGCATCTATTTCGAATTACCGGGCGGCATTGGGCGCATTACAAATTTCACCGTATTGCGCGATGGCGTCGCGGAGCCGTTTAATGTTGACGGGCGCGACATCCGCATCGGTAAGGCGGATGTTTTTATCGAACATGGCCGTCACGACTATGAGATAGTGTATGACGCGGCCGCTCCGTTTGTTGAGGGCGCCGACGGCGCGGTGACGGTTTCCTGGCAACCGCTGATCAATCAGTTTGAGTTGCCATGGAGCGAGGCTCGTTTTGCATTAAGCTGGCCTGAGGGTAATGCGCCGATCGGCATTGATGCGCCGGGCGCTGTTACGACCGAAAGCGGGTTGAGTTGGATTTCAACCAACGCCGAAGGCGTTCCCGAACGCGTCGAGATCAAATGGGCTGCCGACGCCTTTCCGGCGGAAAGCGTTCGTCCGCGGCCCTATAATCCAATGCTGCGATATGGCGCGATCCTCGCGGCGCTTGGCGTATTTTTCTATTTTCACACGCAATGGCAGGCGCACGGCAAGGATCTGCCTGGCGGCGCAGCGACGCCGCGCTCCCAAGCGCCACGCGGCATCTCCGCCGGGGCTGCGCGTTTTATAAGTCGTATGAGCTACGATGCGCCGTGTTTTGTGGCGGCGCTTGCGAGCTTGGCGGTGAAAGGCGCGGTGACGATTTCACTGGAAAAGAAAACCAAGCTGCAAATCAATAAACTAAGCGATAATGAAACCGGACTCTCGCGCGGTGAGATTGCGCTTGTGCGGGCGTTGTTTGCGAAGGGCGCCCCGGCGTTTCTGTCACCGTCCAACAGCCTTGTCGCTAAGGGTATGAAGGCTCACCAAAAAGCTCTGCGCGCAGAATTCGGCGAGCGTTTCTTCACCGATAATAAAAAAATCTGGGGGCGCGGGTTTACCGGCGCCCTATTGGTCATGGCTGTGCTGGCGGTTGCTATGATCGCTGAGGCGACCAGCGTCTCAACTGATTTTGTTGCGGTTCTGCTCGGTCTGGGCGCCGTGATGTTCTTGTTCATGACGCCGCTGATTTATTACGCCCTGATGCGTGCGCCTACTGTTGCCGGACGGGTGATTATGGACGAACTGGATGGGTTGAGACTTTTCTTGTCCGATGAAGCGCCGCTGCCTTCGGTATCGGGAAAACAGTTTGTCGAGCTTTTGCCGTTCGCAATTGCGCTTGATGTAGAGAAAGAATGGGCCGCCCGGTTCGGAGACGCCCTTCCGTCTGCGGAAGATGAGGCGGCGCAGGCGGTTATTGACTGGTACGATGCAATGCGCCGTCAAAATGATGGCGCAACCCTTGTGGCGGTTATTATTCCGGCTGTTGCTGCTTCAACTTCGGGCGGGTCCGCTGGGGCTGGCGCCGGCGGCGCGTCGGCCGGCGGCTGGTAGCCCTCAGCGCAACATCACCCAACAAATCCCCGCTACAATAAACGCAACGAGAATATTCAGTATCACGCCTTCCCTTGCCATTTGGGAAATTGAGACGCGCCCTGTGCCATAGATGATGGCGTTGGGCGCGGTGGCGACCGGCAGCATGAAGGCGCAGGAAGCGGAAATCACCGCCGGGATCATCAACAGCTCCGGCTTGACGCCGGTTCCGGCCGCGACCGCAGCAAGGAGCGGCATTAAAAGATTGGCTGTTGCCGTGTTCGACGTCATTTCCGTGAGGAACGTCACCGACAGGCACAGCCCAATCATCATCAAAAAGACCGGCATATTGGCGAGGCTTGCGAGGTTGTCGCCGATCAACTGGTCGAGGCCGCTTTCGCGGAACGCCGCCGCGATGCAGATCCCGCCGGCGAAGAGGAGGAGCATCCCCCAGGGAATGCTCCCCGCCGCTTTCCAGTCGAGAATGGCGCCGTCTTCGCCGTCCGGCGTGAGGAACATGATGACGACGGCGAGCACTGCAACGGTGGAATCGCCTGCCTCGCCCATGCCGAGGGCGCCGGACCAGCCGCCGAACGGTTCAACGCGCGTTACCCACAGGAAGATTGCAAAAGCAAAAACCATCAGAGTGCGGATTTCAGCCTTGCGCCACGGGCCCGGATCGCGCAAGGCCGGCGCGGCGACGCCGCCCAAGCCCCGCGTCAGCCAGGCCCACATAAAAGGAATGCCAATGGCGACAATCGGCAGGCCGATGGTCATCCAGCGTGCAAACGAAAATTCCTCGCCTGTCGCAAGCAAATAGTTCTCCGCAAAAATGAGATTGGGGGGCGTGCCGATCAGCGTCGCCGTCCCGCCGAGCGACGCCGCAAAGGCAATCCCCAGGAGGAGCGGCACAGCGAGTTTGGGGTTATCAGAGCGCGACAGGATCGCCAGCGCCATGGTCGCCAGCATCAAGGTCGTCGCCGTATTGGAAATCCACATCGAAAGGACCGCCGCCGCGAGCATAAAGCCGAGGACCAGGCGGCGCCCCGACGCGCCCACCAGATTGATCATATAAAGGGCGAGACGTTCGTGAACGCCTGATTTTTCGAGCGCCTTCGACAGCATGAACGACGCCATCAAAAGGATGATGACGTAAGAGCCAAGCGAGGCGGCGGCCTGGCGCTGGTCAAGAACGCCGGCGAGGGGAAAAAGTGCGAACGGGACGAGCGATGTCGCCGGGATCGGCAGGGCTTCGGTAACCCACCATGACGCCGTGAGGGTCGTGATGGCGATGGTCCAGACGATCGCCTCGTCCAGAGCGAAATAGTGCGCGGCGGATCCGGCGGCGGTGGCGGCGGCGAGGCCGAGAAAAATACGGAGCGGTTTCATGGGCGCCATTTGCGGGGAATTGGCCTGCGCTGTCCAGATTGTGATGCGTTCCGATTAGTCAAACGCCGTTGATCGCCGCTATACTCATTGCGGGGCGTGGAAACGGGAAGTGCAGATGAAAAATGTGCGGGCCGTGTTGGCTGCCGGGTTTGCCGCGTTTTTCGGCGCCTCGGTCAGTTACGCCGCGCCGGACGAGGCGGCCCTTGAGCTATTTGTCGTTGGCGCATTTGAAGAAGCCGCCAAAGCGGCGGAAACGGCTGCCGGCGCCGAAAATCTCGCGCTCGCCGCGCGCGCCCTCAACGCCAAGGCGTATCTCGAAGAAAATAACAAGACCGCGCGCCGGACCGCAAAGCGTGCTCTTAACTATGCAGAGTGGGCGATCGAGGGTGACCCGGCCTTGGTTGAAGGCCATTTGCAGGCGGCGATCAGCTACGCCCAGCGCGGCGCGCGAATGTCGCCGGTGCGCGCTTTTTTATCCGGAACGGCGGGGAAGGCGCGCGGTCTCCTCGATCATGCGCTGGCGCTTGAACCAGACAATGCCTGGGCGCTTTCAAGCTCAGGCGCGTGGCATCTGGAAGTGGCGAGACGCGCCGGAGACGGGCGCTACGGGTCAGACCCTGCGATTGGCTTTCAGCAGTTTGCCGCCGCCCGAGTAGCTGATCCGGAAAACCTCCTCATCGCCTATGAGGCGGCCTTGCGGCTCCTCGCCTATGACGATCCGGCTTTGCGTGAACAAGGCCTCGCCGCACTAAAGGTCGCGATTGCGCTGACGCCAAAAGACGCCTTTGAGCGCGATATTCAGGCGCGCGCGAAGGTTTTTCAAAAAGCGGTCGATGCCGGACCGGCGGCGGAGCACGATTTCATCAAGGCTCAACCATAAATGCGAGCGTTGCCGATCTGCTGTCAGGGAAGCGAGGCGATAGCCTCTTTCATGCTCTCGACGAATTGATGAATGTGCAGCCCGTCCACCAGCCCGTGATGCGCCTGAACGGCAAATGGGAATCGGATAACGTCACCTTCAAATCTGAATTGCCCTACGGCGATATTCGGAATTGATGAATCGCCATGCCGGGCGACAGGGTGATCAAACGCAGTGAATTGAAACCACGGCGTGCAGGTTGTGAACAGATAGTCCCGTCCCTCCAACTCTGTCATTCGAAGAGCGGTTGCTTCATGCGCGACAGAGCGATCCTCAACATACCGCCCTATGAACGTATTAAAGTCACGGGAATGATCAATCGTTGAAAAGTTCAGATTGTTATTTTTGTCGAGCACTGTGTGCCCGACTTTAAGGCTCGCGACTTCAACGGCATCGCCGCCGTGAAGACGCCACCGAAAATTCTTAACCTCAAGGCTCGCTTCAGCGATCGCGAATAAGAGCGCGGCGAAGGGCGGTATCCCTTGTGCTTTTGCTTTCGTCACAAAGTCCGGACAGGTTACCTCCGTCGTAATGTTGACGGTCGGGTCCTCATAGGCGCTAAAAAAAGCGATATGCTCTTGGCGGGAAAGCAATGGCGTAGTCCTCTTTTTTCGCGACATCATGTTTGTCGGATCGAACATTTGCAATGAATAGGCTGCCGATAATTGTTTTGCCTTTCGCCCGCAATGGGTCGCAGCCATATCAAATGACCCAAAAGGGTGATTTAGGAGACCATTGGTTTGCAATGGCGGTTTGTGGCTTGCCGGGGCTCGCCCACCAAGACGCTTTTTGATTTGAGGCTGGACCTCGCGCCCGCTGCGGGCTAGGCGGGTGCGATGCTCAACGAACAAGCTGATCCCGAATTCGTCTACCGTCTTGCGCTGCCTGAAGAATGGGCGGCGGCCAGGCAAGCTGGCGCCGTGCCGACCCGCGATATCGACGAGCGTGACGGCTATTTCCATTTGTCGACTAGCGAACAGGCGCTTGAAACGGCGCGGCTCTATTTTTCCGGCGCCGACGATTTGCTGGCGCTGGAAATCCCGCTTGCAGCGATTGCGGCTGAAACAAAATTCGAGCTGGCGCCAAAACGCGGCGAAAAATTCCCGCATCTTTATGGTCCGCTCCTTGTCGGACATGTGGTGCGGGCGATCCGCCTTGTGCGAACGCCCGACGGGTTTGTTTTTGGAGAGGCGCTTTGAGGCCGCCGCTCTTTGTTGCGGATTTCGGCGCTAAAGCGCTGACGGCGCTCGATGCTGAAAGCGCGCACCGGCTCACCATTCGTATACTGAAAGCGGGTAGGGGACCGAAAGTCCGCCTCAACACCCCGCAGCTTGCGATATCCGTCGCTGGACTTGATTTCCCTAACCCGCTTGGCCTCGCCGCCGGGTTTGACAAGAACGCGGAAGCGCCGAACGCAATGCTCGATCTCGGCTTCGGCTTTGTCGAGGTCGGCGCGGTAACGCCGCGCCCGCAACCCGGCAATCCGCGCCCGCGCGTATTCCGGCTGCGCGATGATGCGGCGGTGATCAACCGCTATGGCTTTAATAATGACGGGCTGGAAAAAGTCGCGGCGCGGCTAAAACGCCACAATAGGCGCGGCGTCGTCGGCGTCAATCTCGGCGCCAACAAAGACAGCAAGGATCGCACGGAAGATTACGTGAAGGGGATTACGGGGCTCGCCGGTCTCGTTGATTTCTATACGGTCAATATTTCCTCGCCGAATACGCCGGGCCTGCGCGCCCTGCAGGACAAGACGGCGCTCGAAGAATTGATGGCGCGCGTCAATACGGAGCGCGACCGGGCGGCGCCCGGCACGCCGGTGTTTTTGAAAATAGCGCCTGACCTTTCCGATGAAGACAAAACCGATATCGCCGATATTGCTAAGGAAATGGATTTGGACGGGTTGATCATCTCCAACACGACGATTGCACGCCCGTCGGGCCTGCGCAGCCGCCATATGGATGAGGCGGGCGGGCTTTCCGGCAAGCCGCTTTTCGCCCCGTCCACGGCGCTCTTGCGGGAGTTTTATGGCGCGCTCGGCGGCGGCGTCCCATTGATCGGGGTCGGCGGCGTATCTTCCACCCGCGATGCCTATGAAAAGATCCTTGCCGGCGCGTCTTTGGTGCAACTCTATACGGCGATGGTTTATGAAGGGCCGGGCCTGCCTGCGCGCATATTAAGAGGCTTGCCGGGTTATCTCGAAGCGGATGGATTTCAGAGGATTGCTGAAGCGGTTGGCGCCGGTCACGATTGACCGGCGAACGCTGTTTTTAGACGCGGCAAAAATACGCCGAGCGTTACCGCGCGTAACAGGAAATAAACTGAAAACGCCGCCCATAGCCCATGATTGCCATAGGCTGATGCGAGCCAGAGAGAAGCAACGATGAAGATTGGCGCCGAGACGATCATCGAATCGCGCATCTCCTGCGCTCGCGTTGCGCCGATGAATATGCCGTCGAGCTGAAAGCCGATGACGACGATCAGGGGACTGATGATGACCCAGGGCATATAGGTTTCCGTCGCCTCGCGGATCACGCCTTCCGGCGTCAACAGCGCAATCAGCCCGTCGCCCGCCGCCCAATAAAACGCGACAAAAAATAATGCCGCCAACACCGCCATGATAAAGGTGCGCCGGACGGCAGAGGAAAAGCGCGCGCGGCCCCGCGCCGGATCGCGCGAGCCCATCGCCTGCCCCACAAGCGTTTCCGCCGCAATTGCCGTGCCGTCGAGGGCGAGACCGGTAAACAGGAAGAGCTGCAACAACACCTGGTTGGCGGCGAGCGTGACATCGCCAAAAGCGCCGCTGCGCTGGACGAACCAGGCGAAAGAAAAAGCGAGAAGCACTGTCCTGATAAAAATATCAAAATTGATCGAGATGGTGCGGCGGAGCTTTCTGGGGGCGAAAAAATCCGCATGCTTCCAAAAGCCGCCCAGCCCGCCATGGCGGATCAGAACGAGGGCGACGAAAACGAGGCAGGCAAAGAAACCGGCGACTTCGGCTATCAGCGTACCCGCAGCGACGCCAGCCGCGCCCCAGCCAAGCCCGAGGACAAACCAGTAATCGAGAATAATGTTCAACCCGGTCATGAAGACGCTGATAATCATCAGATAGTCGGTGCGCTCGCGCGCCGTCAGCCAGCCAAACGCAGCGTAGGAGGCGAGTGCGAAGGGCGCGCCCCAGATGCGGATTTTATAATAATCGCGCGCCGCTTCAAACGTCGCGGCGCTGGCGTCGGAGCCGATCGCTAGAGCTTTGAAAGAGAGAATACCGATCGGAAATTGCAGGAGGACGAGAACAAGCCCGATGCCGCCGCCGATCGCCGCGCCTCTGACGAGGGCGGCGCGCGCCTCGGTTTCATCTTCGGCGCCGGCGGCCTGCGCGGTGAGGCCGGCGACGCTCATGCGGATAAACCCGAAGCTCCAATAAGCGAGGGAGAAGATCACCGAGGCGAGCCCGACCGAGGCGATATCAAGCGGGCGGTCCGATTGCGCCAGCGCCCAGACATCGACCGCGCCCAAAAGGGGCGTTACCGAGGCCGCAACAGACGCCGGCCAGGCGAGGGCGAAAATCCGCCGATAGGGGATTTCGAGTGGTTGCGGCGTCACAGTAGTCATCGCAGCTCCATAATCGCCGCCGCGTCGTTGCGCTAGTTATTCCTTGCCCTTGCATGGATGACGCAAACGCGGCGACACTCTTTCTCAATGGCCGAAGACTGGAAAGACTGGCAGAGCCCGCCCGGCGGGACTGGACGGGAATTTGACAGCGCCGCCATTGGCGCGCTTGCGCATCTTTATCGCGGCGAGGTCTACCGCTCGACGATCTGGCGCACGCGGCTGGACACGACGACGAACTGGGCGGTCGTGACGCTCGGCATTGCGCTCTCAATCAGTTTTGCCGACCCGAATGCGTCGCCTTTGCCGCTCTTGCTGGTCAGCATCCTGATCGTGATGTTCCTCATTCTGGAATCGCGCCGATATCGCTATTTTAATGTGTGGCGCGCCCGCGCGCGCTGGATTGAGACGAATTTCTATGCGCCGCTGCTGTTGCGATCTTGTAAGCCCGATCCCGGCGAATGGCAGGATATTCTTGCTACTGATTATTTAAAGCCGCAATACCACATTGGCTTTTGGCGCTCGATGGGGCGACGCATCCGGCGCAACTATATGTGGATTTTGAGTTTTCAGGCGGTCGCCTATTACGGCAAAATCATTATCCATCCTGTGCCCTTGGATGGCGTCGAACAGCTTTTCGCGCGCATGACCGTCGGGCCGATACCGGGCGAGGGGATGTTCCTAATCGGGATTGCGTTTCACGCCTCATGGATCGGGCTCGCTCTGGCGACGCGCGCCAGCGACAAGAAAAAACACGCCAATCGCGAAGGCGTCGGCGGGATGGGCTAAAGAGCCGTTTTAAACTGGGAACTCCTTATCCGTGAAGCGCGCAAAAACTGTTGATGATTATATCACCGAAAGCCCGCGCCGCGGCGAGCTTGAGCGCTTGCGGGCCATTCTCCAATCAACCGAATTAGAAGAATGGGTCAAATGGGGCGGGCCCTGCTATACGGTTGCCGGCAAGAATGTCGTTGGCCTCGGCGCCTTCAAATCATATTTTGGCTTATGGTTTCATCAAGGCGCGCTGCTTGCTGACAAAGACAAAGTTCTGACGAATGCGCAGGAAGGAAAAACAAAAGCGCTTCGCCAATGGCGTATGACGTCGATGGACGA
>Ga0209633_10002645_pt1 | contig 17058 bp, 18 predicted proteins | sample Cruoilmetagenom1_FD_187290 | JGI IMG/M metagenome (GOLD analysis project Ga0209633, IMG submission 187290) | Oil polluted marine microbial communities from Coal Oil Point, Santa Barbara, California, USA - Sample 1 (SPAdes) (version 2) | ecosystem: Environmental > Aquatic > Marine > Oil seeps ... | reverse complement strand
AAGAACTGGATTTTGAATCCAGCGCGTCTACCAATTCCGCCACTCGAGCATTCTTTAAAAAGTGTTGCAAATTTAAAAATATTTTTCAGTAATTATCATTTTTTACCTTTTAACTATACCTACTTTTTAAATAATCTTTACTTTTGTCAAGTATCTTAATAACAACACAACTAATTACCAAAAATGAAACAAAAAGTCCCAAAACCAAAGCTTTTTGCTTGCTCACAATCTGTAGAATTATCAAAAAAAATAGCGATATCCTTCGGAACAGAGCTTGGAAAATCTAAAAAAAATATTTTTAGTGATGGTGAATTTCAAGTGTCTTTTGAAGAATCTATCCGTGGAAGACGTATTTTTATTATCGGATCTACATTTCCTTCTTCAGACAATTTAATGGAAATGCTACTAATGATTGATGCCGCCAAACGTGCATCAGCAAGACATATAACCGCGGTAATTCCATATTTCGGATGGGCAAGACAAGACCGAAAAGACAAACCTAGAGTACCAATAGCGGCGAAAATGATCGCTAATTTGTTACAAGCCGCTGGTGCGACCAGAATTATAACAATGGATTTACATGCAGATCAAATTCAAGGTTTTTTCGAAAAACCGGTTGATCATTTATATGCCTCAACTATCTTTTTACCTGCCATTAAAAAGTTAAATTTAGATAATATCACCATAGCATCTCCTGATATGGGTGGGTCAAAAAGAGCGTATGCTTATTCAAAATTTTTGGAAAGTGAAGTGGTAATTTGTTATAAACAACGTAAAAAAGCAAATGTGATCTCGCACATGGAGTTAATTGGAGAGGTAAAAGGTAGAAATGTTATCATAGTAGATGATATGGTAGATACCGCCGGAACATTGACCAAGGCTGCCGATTTAATGATGGAAAAAGGAGCTTTAAGTGTAAGAGCTATATGTACACATGCTGTGCTTTCAGGCCAGGCTTATGACCGCATTGAAAACTCAAAATTAGAGGAATTAATTATCACTGATACAATACCTCTAAAAAAGCAGATATCTAAAATAAAAGTTATATCTTGCGCCCCTTTATTTGCTGATGTGATGCATAAGGTTCAAAGTAACCGATCAATCAGTGATCAATTTTTAATGTAAACAAATTTATAAAAATGAAATCTATTACAATCAAAGGATCTCAAAGAGAAAGCGTGGGTAAGGTATCTACCAAAGCCCTACGTAATGCTGGAAAGGTTCCTTGCGTATTATACGGAGGAGACAAACCAATTCACTTTTCAGCTGATGAATTATCGTTCAAAAACCTGGTTTATACTCCAAATGTTTATACGGCAACGATTGAATTAGAAAGTGGTGAAAAATTAAATGCCATTTTACAAGATATTCAGTTCCATCCGGTAACGGATAGAATTTTACATATTGATTTCTATCAATTATTTGATGATAAAGAAGTTACTATGAATATTCCTATTAGATTAATTGGAAATGCTCCCGGAATTCTGAATGGTGGAGTATTGCGTTTTCCAAATCGACACTTAAGAGTGAGGGCGATACCGGCAAATTTACCGGATTTTATCAATGCTGATATTTCTAAATTGACGATTGGAGATAAAGTCTTTGTTGAAGAAGTGAAAAATGATGCCTTTAGCATTCTACATCCTGATCAAATGGTTATTGCACAAGTGAGAATGGCTCGTGCTGCTATTGTTGATGAAGTAGAAGATGAAGAAGGCGAAGAAGGCGAAGAAGGTGAAGAAGGTGAAGGAACTCCTACTGAAGGAGGTGAAGCTCCAGCAACTGAAGCAACTGCAAAAGAATAGTACTTTTATAAAATTTCTTAAAAAGAGCTTCGCTTACGCGGAGCTTTTTTTATTTTTACCTAATGAAAATTCTTTCTTTACTAAAATCTTTTTTTGGCATTCAAAAAGATACTGCTGATATTATGAAAAAATACTTGATAGTTGGACTTGGAAATATTGGTGCAGAATATGATAATACCAGGCACAATATAGGTTTTAAAATTTTGGATGAATTAGCTATAAAAGAGGATGTAACTTTTGAAAATCAAAAATTAGGCGCTATTTCAAAATTCAGATTTAAAGGTAGAACATTTATCTTGCTAAAGCCCTCCACTTATATGAATTTGAGCGGTAAGGCTGTTAAATATTGGTTGACAAAAGAAAAAATTAGCTTAGAAAATACTTTAGTTATCTGTGATGATTTAAATATCCCGTTTGGAACTATTCGTTTAAAAGCTAAAGGAAGTGATGGAGGTCATAATGGACTAAAAGATATTAATGTTGTATTGAATACACAAAATTATGCTCGTTTTAGATTTGGCGTAAGTGATGAGTTTAAAAAGGGAAACCAGGTTGATTATGTTTTAGGCAAATGGAATGATGATGAAACTTCAAAACTTTCAGAAAGAATAGACAAGGCTTGTGCACTTATTAAGTCTTTCGGAACTTCAGGATTGGCAAATACTATGAGTGAATTTAATGGAAAATAAATACGAAATTTCAAGTTCCAAAAAACAAATTTCAAAAGTATTTAAATGTTAAACCCAAAACAAAAAACTATTCTACAGTAACCGATTTTGCTAAATTACGCGGTTGATCGACATTACAACCTCTCATGACTGCAATATGATATGATAATAATTGTAATGGAATTGTAGTTAATAGAGGCGTAAAAACTTCAAAAGTTTCAGGGATTTCAATAACATGATCTGCAATATTCTTTACCACATCATCTCCCTCAGTAACCACGGCAATTATTTGTCCTTTTCTTGCTTTTATCTCTTGTATATTACTTACCACTTTTTCATAATGTCCTTTATTAGTTGCAATTACAACAATGGGCATGTTTTCATCAATTAAAGCAATTGGTCCATGTTTCATCTCAGCAGCAGGATAACCTTCAGCATGTATATACGAAATTTCTTTCAGTTTTAATGCTCCTTCCAAAGCTACCGGAAAGTTAAATCCTCTACCTAAATATAAAAAATTACCTGAATCTTTATAAATATCTGAGATCATTTTTACATGGTTATCTGAGGTTAGTGCTAACTCTACTTTATTTGGGATTAATTCTAACTCTTGCAAATGAAGTCTGTAATCAGAACTTGTCATGGTTCCTTTAGCACGTGCTAATCGTAAGGCCATTAAAGCCAAAACAGTAATTTGTGTAGTAAAGGCTTTCGTTGATGCCACTCCAATTTCGGGACCAGCATGAGTATATGCCCCGGCGTCTGATTCTCTTGCAATTGACGAGCCTACTACATTACAAACACCAAAAACTAAAGCTCCTTTAGATTTTGCTAATTTTATCGCTGCCAATGTATCAGCGGTTTCTCCAGACTGAGAAATGGCTATGACAATATCTCTTTCAGTTATGATTGGATTTCTATATCTAAATTCAGAAGCATATTCTACTTCAACAGGTATTCTGGCCAGATCTTCAAATAAATATTCTGCAACCAGACCGGCATGCCAAGAAGTGCCACAAGCCACAATGATAATTCGGTTTGCATTTAAAAAATGCTTCATATTATCTTCCAATCCAGACATTTTGATAATTCCCTCATCTCTATGGAGCCTACCCCTAAAAGCATCGGTGATTGCACGAGGTTGTTCATAGATTTCTTTGAGCATAAAATGCTCATATCCTCCTTTTTCTATTTGTTCTAAATTCATCTGGAGTTGATGAATATCCGCATCCACTAAAGAATCATCTTTAATTTTTCGAATCTTTACTTCTCTTCCAATCCTAATGATTGCCATTTCCTCATCTTCAAGATAAATAGCATTTTTAGTGTACTCTATAAATGGAGATGCATCAGAAGCCACGAAGTATTCAGAATAATCTTTTCCAATTCCTATGGCTATCGGGCTACCTAAACGAGCAACAACTATTTCATCCGGCTTAGTTTTATCAAAGACAGCAATAGCATAAGCTCCAATCACTTGATTCAACGCAATTTGAACAGCTTTACCTAGTTTTACATCGTCTTGCTTTTTTACCTCTTCAATTAAATTGACCAATACTTCAGTATCTGTATCGCTTTTAAAAATGTATCCTCTATTGATTAATTCTTTTTTAATGGTATCATAATTCTCTATAATTCCGTTGTGAACAATAACTAAATTCCCTGATTGTGAAGTGTGTGGGTGAGAATTCACATCATTAGGTACACCATGAGTAGCCCAACGAGTATGACCAATACCTAAATTTCCTGATTTAGAAATTTCAATACGAACCTTTTCAACAAGATCACTAACTTTTCCTTTTGTTTTAGAAAGATTGATTTGGTTACCGTCATATAGCACTACACCGGCACTATCATAACCTCTATATTCCAATCGTTGTAAACCATTTATAATTATTGGATAAGCATCTCTATATCCTATATAACCTGTTATACCACACATAGCAATTGAATTTGGTTTTTATTCATTATTAATTGTATAGAAAATCTCTAGTTTTAATTTCTTGCCATCTATTAAATTATTCCCATTTAATACTACACCTTTAGATTTCCAACTAAAATCATCAATAATTGTATCGGTTATTCCTAAAGGCACATCACTTGAGTTAAACACTTTAAGCCCAAATTTGAAAATTTCTTGAGGGTCGTCAGACCTTAATACTTCAGAGATATAATCTGTAACCCTAAACTTATAATTTATTGGATTATTGTCTTCGTCTCTTTCTAACTGCCCTCCAATACCATTAATATCTATTTCGGATAATGCATCTAAAATTTGAGAATTGTTTTCATAATTATATAAAAATAACTGTTCTGGAACTTTGTTTTGAACAATAGTTGAGTCTAAATATAACGTTAGATTAGCCTCATTAATAAGCCAATTTTCATCTCTTATTTCATTTAACTTAATTAGATCTAGATCTTTAGATAGATCAATTATTGCCATTGAACCAGCAGCTCCTTGGATGTATAATTTATCTTCACCATTGATAGAATCAGTATTTACAAAACGATCATTAATTAATGCATCAGAATAGTCTCTATTATACTGATTTGCTCTTATAGCCCCTATAGGAAAAATCATTGTTTGTCTTGTTCTTACAGGAACATCTATATCATCTGTATCTCCATCATTGTTTAAATCAGTTTCCGTTTCATCCGTATAAATTGTATTTGTATAATAAATTCTCAAGTCTGCATTTGACATAGCTAATGCCATTAACGAACCATCTTTACTAACATCCTCTTCTGCTTCAATAATAATACCTCTAAAAAAGTTTACAAAATTATCATTTGAATCAAATATTCCGGAAGACTGTTGATTGATAAAATTATTTCTAAAAAAAGTAGTGTCTAAAGACATTTTAATTGAAGGGACTAAATTTTCGGCTTTTATCGTATCAATATCATCAACGGTATTCGCATCATCATCTAAAAACCTTCTATTTACATACAAAACCGTATCGTTTCTATTGGGTTTGAACAGCGCTGAATATAGAGTTGTCCTCTTTTCGTATTGTTCATTTGAATAGTATTTTTTCACTTTTGTAGGATCTAATGGATCTAAGGTATTTAGGAAAGTTGCAGATTCATACACTGAAAGTTTATATTCTGTTTCTTGATTTCCAAATACCGAATCTAATGTAAAGTTTGGAGTACCGTTATCATTCTCCAACTCAATTGTAGCATAATATGGTATATCTAATATTACAGCGTCAATAGATACGTTATCTCCAAAATCTGTTGTTGTACCCAAACCTAACTGGCTTATAAAAGATGTTTTTATAAATCCAAAATTCTCATCATTTAGTATTCCTAACAAATATTGAGGAATACCATCAACTCTAGAAAATTCAATATTCTTATTGTAAGCAACTACATCAAAAACTGCATTTTTAGTAGTAAATTGGTTATTATCTACTAGTCCAACACCAATATTTTCAAAATCTCTTTCACAGGCTATCACGCTAAGTAAAACAAAGCTGAAAACAGCAATATATTTTACACTGTTTACAATTTTTTTTGTCATAAACATAAAATTATTTAATTACTTTTTTTTATAAAACTTCGGTAAGGTAAAATTTGGAGTATGCTTCGTTATAATCTTCCGGAGATTGAAACTCTAATATGGCTATTTGCTTTTCAACAATATGTTTTTCAATTTCTTCGGAAATATTTTGACTTCCTTTTATAACTGCATCTGAATTTTCAATTGCAATTTTTAAAAGACCATCATGATTTAATTTTGACAAAGAGGTTAATTTCTCTTCTGGTATATCATCAAATTTTATTTTTTCCACTAATTTACTTCCTATTATTCCTTTAAATCCATCATCATAAATGGAAGTAACAATTTTACTGTCAGAAAACAAAGGGTCATTTTTATAATATTCTCTAAGGTATAATGGCAATAAAGAGGCCATCCATCCATGAACATGGATAATATCTGGTGCCCAATTCAATTTTTTAACTGTTTCAACAACTCCTTTTGCAAAAAATATTGCCCGCTCATCATTATCTTTAAATAATTTCCCGTCTTCGTCAGTATACAAAGCTTTTCGCTTAAAATATTCATCATTATCAATAAAATACACTTGCATTCTCTCTTTAGGAATTGACGCCACTTTTATTATCAATGGCATATCCATGTCATTAATAATTAAATTCATTCCCGACAAGCGAATTACTTCATGCAATTGATGTCTACGTTCATTAATTACACCAAACCTTGGCATAAAAATTCGCGTCTGAGCTCCACTATTATGCATTCTTCTAGCTACCTCAAACGAGGTGCTTGCTGTTTCTGTTTCGGGTAAATAAGGGACTACCTCTGAAGATACATATAATATTCTCTTATCTTTCATAAATCCATCTATAATTAAGAATATGCAAAATTACGAATTTTTACTTAGATTTAAACTTAAAATACTAAGTTTACTCGCTTTTAACACTAATATAACATCTATAAATGAAGGTTTTCTATAAAAATGAATCTTTGCAAGAGAATTTATCAAAGATAAAAAAAGATGCTTCTATAGGCTTTGTACCCACCATGGGCGCTTTACATGAAGGACATCTGTCTCTAATTAAAAAGGCTAAAGCTGAAAATAAATTTATTGTAGTAAGTATTTTTGTAAATCCAACTCAATTTGATAAAAAGGAAGATTTGATGAAATACCCCAGAACTTTAGAAGAAGATTTGGCATTGCTGAAAACGGTTGATTGCGATATTGTTTTTGTGCCTTCTGTAAGTGAAATTTACAACAATCATATTAAAGCTGCCAATTTTGATTTTGACGGACTTGAATTTGAAATGGAAGGCAAACATAGAAAAGGTCATTTTAATGGTGTTGGTACCATTGTTAAACGTTTATTTGAAATTGTTGAACCCAATAAAGCTTACTTTGGTGAAAAAGATTTTCAACAACTTCAAATTATTAAGAAATTGGTTGAAAAATATGCTATTCCTACTGAAATTATAGGATGTGAAATTTATAGAGAAAGAGATGGCTTAGCAATGAGTTCCCGAAATATAAGATTGTCAAAATCTCAAAGAAAAGAAGCTCCTTTTATTTATAAAACCTTAGAAACAGCAACAAAAAAATTCAAAGAAAAATCTATTTCAGAAGTAGTTACTTGGGTAGAGAGAGAATTTCAAAAAAGTGACTTATTAACCTTAGAATATTTTGAAATTGCCAACATTGAAACACTTAAATCGGCAAAAAGAAAAAGCAAAAAATCAACATATAGAGGGTTTATTGCTGTTTTCGCTGGAAAGATTCGATTAATAGACAATATCGCTTTAAATTAACTATTTTTACAAGCCAAATATCTTAAAGCTCTTGAATCCTAAATTTAAAAAAACCCTTTTCGCAATTATACCTATTTCTCTGGGGATAGGCTTAATTTGGAATTTTTTAGCAAGGCTGTCTCCTTCAGATAAAATAGATATCCTTAATTCTTTAAAATTTGCCAATTATTGGTGGGTTTTATTATCTTTATTTTTCGGAATTATCAGTCATCTATCAAGAGCGTATCGTTGGCAATTTTTATTAGAACCTCTGGGTTACAAACCTAAATTTGCCAATAGTACAATGACCGTTTTAGCTGCCTATTTGGTTAATTTAGTAATTCCTCGTGCAGGTGACGTTGTTAGAGGCACTTCAATTTCTAAATATGAAAAAATTCCTATAGAAAAGGCCATAGGAACTATCGTCGCAGAACGTGTGGCGGATGCCATTATGTTACTTTCTATTATTATGCTAGCGTTTATATTACAAGCAGATTTGATCAAAAGCTATATTTTTAAGGAAGGAGATTCCAACAGATTTACAACTATACTTTTTTTGGTTCTAATAGGCGGTTTAGGTGTTGTTTCTTTTAAATTATTACAAAAAGCTAAAACTGGATTTTTGTTAAAAGTTAAAATATTTGTAAATGGTTTGTTTGAAGGTGCAATTAGCATTTTTAAAATGAAAAAGAAATGGGCATTTATTTTTCATACTGTGTTTATTTGGGTAATGTATGTATTGATGTTTTATGCGGTTACTTTTGCATTGCCAGAGACTATTCATTTGCCATTTGAAGCTATCATTATTGGTTTTGTGGTTGGTGGTTTAAGTATGGCATTGACCAATGGCGGTTTAGGAACTTATCCGATTGCAGTTGCCAGTGTTTTAATTTTATATAATATAGATGATAATCCCGCTCGAGCTTTTGGTTGGTTAATGTGGACGGCCCAAACATTAATGGTTATTGTTTTTGGAGGCTTATCTTTTTTATTTTTACCTATCTATAATAGAAATAAATAGAAAAAGCAATACTATAAAGTACCGCTTTTTATTCTACCAAATATAAGAGTTAGCTAATTTAAATACCGAATAAAATCTTCAGACTCGGCTCTTTCCATCCAATTTGCATTTAAATATGCGTAGGTAATTTCACCCTTTCTATTGATAACGTAAGTTGCTGCTAAAGGCAATTCGAAACTGTTATCTCCATTGTGTGCTGGTATGTCCATTCCGAATGCTTCATGAATAGGCCTTAAAAGTTCTGGTAAAGCAAAAGCAATTCCGAATTGTTTAGCCACCTCATTCCCTTTATCATATAAAATGTCATAATCAAATCCGTTTTTTAGTTTCAACTCTCTTGACATAATGGGCAGTTGAGGTGAGATAACAACCAAATTTGCGCCAGCTTCCTTTATTTCTGAAATCGAATTTTGTAATGCTTTGAATTCCAAATTACAAAACGGACACCAATTGCCTCTATTAAAACTCAAAACTACATTCCCTTTTTCTAATAAATCGTGTAGCGAAACTTCTTTCCCATCCGAATTTTCTAATATAAAATTTGGTGCTTCATCACCAACTGTTTTGGCTCGTTTTGTTATACCACTTTGGGCTAATTTACCAATTTCTCCACCCATAGTTTGTAGTACTTCTGGTGGTGCCTGTTTAGACATTTGCTCTGAGAAGTCACTTAATTCTTGTTTTAAACTCATCTTCTAATTTTTAGTTTTGTTCGTTTTTAGTTTTGCCCAATTTGTATTAGCTTTTTTAATTTTTTCTTCTTCATTTGTGTTCCATGGAATAATTGTATTTACATGTTGACCTTCATAATTATCATTAAAGAATAAATACAACTTGCCATCTCGTATTTTAAATGTTGAAGGTTCACAATAAACTTTTGCGTTTTTTTCTGCCATAGCAAATGAGCAGTAACCTCCATATTGAGGAATGTACTTTTCTGGGTTCTCTTTAAATAGTCGAAGATGTTCGGCAGAATTAAAATAAAAAATACTCCCATCGTGTTTTGCAGAAAATTCTTTTATGCCTTTTTCCGATTTGGAATTTGTAAAATAGTTTACAACATCATAACCATCAATAGCAATATTTTCTTTATTCGCATATACATTTCCACCCTGTGCGTAGGTCGAACTTAAGCTCGTTGCTAATGCAAAAAACAGTAATAAATTTTTCATAATTAAATTGGTTTAAAATTAACATAAAACAAAAATATAATTCTAAAATACTTTTTTTGTATTAAAAAATACAATATTTTTGCTCATTAGTACATTTTTTAGAGTTATGGATGCATTAAGCAAAGTATTAGAATTAATCAAATTAAAGAGTGCTGTCTATTTTAAATCAGACTTTTCGGCTCCCTGGGGAATGGATATATCAAAAGATCCATATGCACAATTCCATATGGTTGTAAAAGGAAGATGTGTACTTAAAATACATAATAAAAATATAGTTGAACTATATGCCGGTGATATTGTTATTTTTCCATTTGGAGGATCACATTGGCTGGCAGATGCTAAAGAGAGTCAAAAAGAAGATGGACTAAAAGTAGTAGCGTCTATATGGAATAATAATTCATTATTTAAAGGCAACAATTTTTCCACTACCTTAATTTGTGGCCATTTTGAATTTGATAGAACTGTTGAACATTCATTTATTCAGTCATTACCATCATTCATACATATTACAGACATGGAACGAAAGGAGTTTTCATGGTTAGAGTCTATTAGTAATTTAATAATGCAAGAGTCTGGTCCAGATAATATAGGAAATACCGTTACGATAAGTCGATTAGCTGAGGTACTATTTATTCATGCCATTAGAGCTTATATTTTACAAAGTAATGATGAAACCGGATTTTTCGCTGCACTAAAAGATGTTAAATTAAGCTCCGTTTTAAAATTAGTCCATAATAATCCTGAAAAAAATTGGACTCTAGAAAACCTTTCATCAGAAGCAGGAATGTCCAGAACTCTTTTTGCAAATAAATTTAGAGATATTGTTGGGGAAACCCCACTACATTATATTACGAATTGGCGTATTCTAAAAGCTAAACAGTTTTTAAGAGAAAGTTCTGATCCTATTGTTGAGGTTGCTGAAAAGGTAGGCTATTCTTCTGAGGCGGCTTTCAATAGAGTTTTCAAGAAAAAAGTTCTAAAAACTCCAGCTGCATACCGAAGAGCTACTAGCTAAATATTTTCTATTTTTGACAAATGGATAACAGCTTTTATAGTAACGGTAAATTATTAATTACAGGTGAATATGTTGTACTAGATGGGGCTGAATCATTAGCAATTCCAACTCGTTTCGGTCAAAATTTATCCGTTCAAAAATTAAAACAACCTAAACTAATCTGGGAAAGTTATACCAACAATGATGAATTATGGCTCCAAGTAGAATTTGATCTTCCGCGATTAAGAATTATCAGTGCAACTTTTGACGCAAATCAGGATGGAGGAAATGATTCTTTGGCTGAAAGTCTTCAAAATATCCTTTTTGAAACTAAAAAATTAAACAATGAATTTCTATCTATTGAAGCCGGTTTTTATGTAAAATCAAAATTGACATTCCCTAGAAATTGGGGATTGGGTTCTTCTTCAACTCTAATAAACAATGTCGCGCAATGGGCAAAAATTGACGCCTTTGAACTACAATTCAAGACATTTGGTGGTAGTGCCTTTGATATTGCTTGCGCACAAAATAATACTGCAATTATTTACCAATTAACCAATCAAAAACCATTGATTAAAAACATTGATTTTAATCCCGATTTTAAGGAACAACTCTATTTTGTTCATTTAAATAAAAAGCAAAATAGTCGCGAAGGAATTGCTGCTTACCAAAAATTTAAAGAAACTAATACCACTGCTGTTGATGAAATCTCAGAAATAACACATCAAATTATTAGGTGTAAAACCTTATTGAGTTTTGAAGAATTGCTCGTTGAACATGAAAGGATCATTTCAAAACTTATCAATCAAGAACCTATTCAACAAAAACTGTTTTCAGACTATTTCGGACAAACGAAAAGCCTAGGCGCATGGGGCGGGGATTTTTTACTAGCAACGGGTAATAACGACACCCTGAACTATTTCAAAAATAAAGGTTTTCAAAAGGTAGTTCCTTATCAAGAAATGATACTATGAGCGAAAAAGTAATCATTATTGGTGGTGGTGCAGCCGGGTTTTTTACAGCAATTACCATTGCAGAAACCAATCCAAATTTAGAAGTCATTATCCTTGAAAAAGGAAAAAAAATCTTGCAAAAAGTAAAAGTTTCAGGTGGTGGTCGTTGTAATGTCACACATGCTTGTTTTGACCCAAAAGAGTTATGCGAATTCTATCCAAGAGGGGAAAAAGAATTACTTGGACCCTTTCACCAGTTTATGACAAGTGATACTATGCAATGGTTTGAAGATAGAGGTGTTCCATTAAAAATTGAAGCCGATAATAGGGTATTTCCTGTCTCTAATTCCTCTCAAACAATCATCGATTGCTTAATGAACGCTGCTACTAAAGCTGGTATAGTTTTAAAATCAAGTCAAAACGTAGAGTCGGTTTCTAAAGAAAATAACCAGTTTAAAATAATAACCAGTTCTGATCAATTTATAGCCGATAAATTAGTCATTGCCACGGGAAGCAGCCCAAAATTTTGGGAACTTATTGCAAAATTAGATCATACAATTATTCCACCGGTACCATCATTATTTACTTTTAAAATAAATGATCCTCGTATTAAAGGAATTCCCGGGGTTTCCGTACCAAATGCAACGGTTTCACTAGTCGATTCTAAATATGTAAGCAACGGACCTCTACTCATAACCCACTGGGGAATAAGTGGGCCAGCAGTTTTAAAACTTTCAGCATTTGGAGCACGTTTTTTGGCCGAAAAAAATTACCAGTATAATGTAAAAGTTAATTGGTTATCTAAGAAAGTATCAACTGTGATGAACAAGCTAAAAATCTTAAAAAAAGAAAATCCTAAAAAGCAACTCATTTTAAAATCTGTATTTAAAGAGATTCCAAAGCGCTTATGGGAAAACTTGGTATTGGCTTCAGAAATTAAACAAGATCAGCGCTGGGCAGATACTTCAAATGAGCAATTAGAAAATTTATCAAATCAATTAACCAACACTACTTTTAATGCGAACGGAAAAACTACTTTTAAAGAAGAATTTGTAACTGCCGGAGGTGTTGAGTTAAAAGAAATTAATTTTAAGCGTTTTGAAAGCAGACTGCATAAAAATTTGTTTTTTGCTGGTGAAGTATTAAATATAGATGCTGTTACAGGTGGTTTTAACTTTCAAAATGCCTGGACTGGTGGTTATATTGCCGGGAAGGTGATTTCAGAAGATTGATTGGTCATTCTGAAATTGTCATCCTGAGCTTGTATAAGAGTTATCTAAGAATCTCATATTGGTGAGATCCTGAAAACTCCAATTAGTTTGTAACTTTCAAATAGTACTTTTTACGTAACCAAAATGATACTCTTACCAATAAAATTAATGCAGGAACTTCTACCAAAGGTCCAATAACACCCGCAAAAGCTTGTCCCGAGTTTAATCCAAAAACGGCAATTGCAACAGCTATTGCTAATTCAAAATTATTTCCTGCTGCGGTAAAAGATATAGAGGCATTTTTGTCATAGGTTGCTCCCATGGCTTTGCTGACAAAGAAACCAATCAAGAACATAATGGCAAAATATATCAGTAATGGAATCGCAATAATTAAAACGTCCATTGGAATTTCTACTATCAATTCCCCTTTTAGAGAAAACATGACAATAATTGTAAATAAAAGTGCTATTAAGGTAATCGGCGATATTTTAGGTAGAAACGTTTTAGTATACCACTCTTCTCCTTTTAGCTTTACTAATATTAATCGACTTAACATACCTAACACAAACGGAATCCCTAAATAAATAGCTACGCTTTCGGCTATTGTACTAATAGATATATCAACTATAGCACCTTCAAACCCAAAAAATGGTGGAAGTATGGTAATAAATATCCAGGCATAAAAACTGTATGCAAAAACCTGAAAAATACTATTTAGCGCTACTAAACCGGCGCCATATTCGCTACTACCTTCGGCAAGGTCGTTCCATACCAAAACCATTGCAATACATCTTGCCAATCCAATAAGAATTAATCCCACCATATATTCTGGATACTCATGTAAGAATAATATTGCTAAAAAAAACATTAAAAAAGGACCAATTATCCAATTCAATATGAGTGAAATCGATAATATTTTTACATCCTTAAAAACCTTTGGCAAGAGTGAATAGTTGACCTTAGCTAAAGGCGGATACATCATTAAAATAAGCCCGATTGCTATAGGAATGTTAGTTGTTCCGCTACTAAAAGAATCAATTAATTTAGGAAATGAGGGTATAAAATAACCAATTGATATTCCTAAAAGCATAGCTAAAAAAATCCAAAAAGTCAGGTAGTTGTCGAGAAAGCTTAATTTTTTTTTGGTTGTCATTAGTTATTTTGAATTTTTGAAAAGACATAATACAATTCAGTTGCAATTTGCTCACTTCTTTCTTTGTATTTTGCTACTTGTTGTGGTGTATTATCAAATGCTTTTGGATCTTCATAAGTAATCGGAATCCGTTTTTCGGCACCTACAATAAACGGACAATTTTCATCAGCATGAGAACAAGTCATAATTGCTGCAAATTCAGATTTCGGATTAAAATCATTGTCAAAAGTTTTTGAAAAGCCAATGATTGGATGCATATTTTCACCGTATTTTATACTGTATATAGGATTTGATCCTTCAGCTATTTTAATAATATCAAAGCCGGCATTGTTTAAGGTTTCCACTGCCATAGGAAATAGAGCCGTTACTTCAGTTCCACCCGAATAACAATATACATTATTGATATTAAAATAAGCAGCCATAGTTTGTGCCCAAACTTGCGATAGATGGCTTCTTCGTGAATTATGAGTACAAATAAAGTTTAAATTGATTGATTGTTCGGTATTCTTTTTTTCCTGAATAAATTCAATTAATCGTTGTAGTACTTGTTTACGTTCGTCCAAAATATTAGAAACATCCAAAATATTAATTATTGCTTCGATTTCAGGATAAAAACTATTGTCCTTTTTCATTCTATTTTAATCTATTTTGAATAAGATACTTAAACTAGCTATACTAGCAACATCCTGAACCAGGCGTACATGATCCCGAAGTCTCTCCTGCTGCTTCTTCTACCAAGACTCCACAAATTTCTTGTGCTTTACACTGCGTTTCGTTCGTGAATAGTTTTACAATCAGTCTATTAGCATCCGATATAACACCATCAATTGATAAAACTGAAGTGTGAAATTCGGCATTACCAAACTCAACTTTTACCTCTGTCTCTAACCATAAGGGTCTGATGCCATTTACGCGTTCAAGAATTTCCGCTGCCTTATCTGTTGTAATATAATATTCTTTACCTACTTCAGTTGGGCTTTCCCACAATTGAATATGTGTTTCTTTCCAATCATTTACTTTACCTCCGCAATCAACCGTTTCGAAAGTGACATTTTTCACTTCGGTCAGATGATAATTGGTGCCCGCAAATTTATTCTCTTTATATTCAAAAAGTAATGCTTTTTGGTCATTTTCTTTTAAAACATTTAAAAATTCTTGTGTTTTCATATCTATATTTTTTAATTAATACCTACAATTTTACTTCTTCTTTCTAATATGATATTATCTCTCCAAACTCCATTCTTCATTTTTCCAATTTTTTCACGGAATCCAATTTCTCTAAACCCTAATTTTTTATGAAGTTTTAAACTTGCTTTATTTTCAGGAAAAATTCCTGATTGTAACGTCCAAATACCCTCCTTTTCACTCTGAAGGATCAATTCTTGCAATAATTTTGTCCCTATTCCAATTCCATTATAATTAGTATCAACATATACACTAACTTCAGCAACACCACCATATACACATCTATCAGAAACGGATGATAAGGCAGCCCAACCAACTAAATTATTCTCTATCTTGGCTGCCAATCTGCACGATTGTAAATGAACATCATTCCATTTATGCCAAGTTGGAATTTCAGTTTCAAAAGTTGCATTGCCAGTTTCGATACCTAAGTGATAGATCTTAGATACAGTATCCCAATCTTCTTGCTCAATATTTTTAATATCTATTTTCAAATCCTTTTAATTAGGTTTCGACTGCGCTCAACCCGACACTGCTTAACAGCATGAGAATTTTTTAAAATCCTCTTTAAATAAAGTAGCAAACAATGTCTTTGCTTTTTCCCAATTTTCCTGATTGATGCAATATTTGACTTTAGGTGGACTCACTTCTCCATCTATTAATCCCGCTTCTTTTAATTCTTTTAAATGTTGTGATATTGTAGATTGTGCCAGTGGAAGCACATCTACTAAATCACCGGTATAACAACAACTTTGATTGCTCAAATATTTTAAAATAATCAATCTAGTTGGATGTCCTAATGCTTTTGAAAATCGCGCAAGCACTTCTGTTTCTTGCGTATAATCGATATGTTGTAATGTTTTATTCATAGTTAATCGCAAATATACGATAAATAATTTAATTAGAAAATAAAATTTCAGATTGTTTAACAATTACCTACCTTATCAAAAATAACAAAATTTAACTTTGGCAAGATTCGGGTTTTATTCTATTACAAAGCCATGTACTTTTGTATCTTAGAATTTCAATAAAATGACTGAACAAGAACATATCAATTACAACAGAATAGCAACAGCAATTGACTATATTAAAACTCACTTTAAAGAGCAACCTTCTTTAAATGATATTGCTAAAAAAGTCCACTTAAGTCCGTTTCATTTTCAAAAACTATTTACAAATTGGGCAGGCGTAAGTCCCAAAAAATTTATGCAATATATAAGTGTTGAATATGCCAAATCACTTTTAAAAGAATCACAATCAACTTTGTTTGAAACGGCTTTTCAAACTGGCTTATCTGGTACAGGTCGCCTTCATGATCTATTTATAAATATTGAAGGAATGACTCCCGGAGAATATAAAAATGGCGGCGAAAATCTTACTATAAATTACAGTTTTGCAGAAAGTCCATTCGGAAATATAATTATTGCATCTACTGCAAAGGGTATTTGTTATATGTCATTTTTTAATACGAAAGAACAAGCGTTTAAAGGCTTGAAAATTCGATTCCCGAATGCCCATTTTAAACAAGTGGTAGATTTTATACAGCAAAACGGGCTATTCATTTTTCAGCAAGACTGGCGTAAATTAAAACATATTAAACTACATC
>Ga0209633_10002643_pt1 | contig 17061 bp, 11 predicted proteins | sample Cruoilmetagenom1_FD_187290 | JGI IMG/M metagenome (GOLD analysis project Ga0209633, IMG submission 187290) | Oil polluted marine microbial communities from Coal Oil Point, Santa Barbara, California, USA - Sample 1 (SPAdes) (version 2) | ecosystem: Environmental > Aquatic > Marine > Oil seeps ... | reverse complement strand
TTGACAGTTACACCATATTTAGGTTATTATCTATTAAGAGAAAAAGAAAGTCATGCTCATAAAGAAGAAGAGAAAATTGACTCTGGAATTATTTATAAAATTTATAAAAAAATAGAACAACCTTTACTGGATAGTAATGTAAAACGATGGGTAATGTTAGGTATAACCTTAGTTTTATTATTAGGATCTGTATTGATGTTCTTTACCAAAGCGGTGACGGTAAAAATGTTACCATTTGATAATAAAAATGAATTTCAGGTAGTGATTGATATGCCAGAAGGAACTACCTTAGAGAGGACAGCTGTGGTAACTAAAGAGATAGCTCAATATTTATCTACAGTTCCAGAAGTAGTAGATTATCAAAATTATATTGGAACTTCTGCACCAATTACTTTTAACGGATTGGTTAGGCATTATGATTTGCGAGGAGGGAGTAATATGGCAGACATACAGGTAAATTTATTACATAAAGAAGAAAGAGATTTGCAAAGCCATGATATTGCTAAAAAGGTTCGCCCTGAAGTTCAAAAAATAGCTAAAAAATACGGAGCCAATGTCAAATTAGTTGAGGTGCCACCAGGACCACCAGTATTATCTACCTTGGTAGCTGAAATTTATGGACCCGATTATAAAGAACAAATTAAAGTTGCCAATCAAGTTAAAGATATACTAGAACATACTGATGATGTGGTCGATATAGATTGGATGGTTGAAGGTATTCAGACCGAATATAAGCTAGAAGTAGATAAAGAAAAAGCCATGCTTAATGGAATAGTGCCTCAACAAATTGTTGGAAATCTAACGTATTTACTTGCAGAATATCCAATATCTTATTTATATGATGAAAATTCTTTTGATGAAGTTGATATTGTGTTAGCATTAAAAGATGATGATAAAACTAGTTTGCAAGATATTCAGAATATCAAAATTAAAGGTAATCAAGGTAATATTGTTCCTATAAGTGATTTGGTTAAAGTAAAACAAGATACTTTGCAAAAGACAATTTTCAGAAAAGATCAAAAAAGAGTGGTCTATGTAACTGCAGACATGGCAGGTGGATTAGAAAGTCCAGTGTACGCTATTCTGGGAATGAATGAAAAATTACAGAAAATTCAAGTGCCTAAAGGATATAAAGTGAATGAAATGTATTTAGGACAACCATCTGATGAGAGTGATTTTACAGTAAAATGGGATGGTGAATGGCAGATTACTTTAGAAGTATTCCGTGATTTAGGTACTGCATTTTTAGTGGTTATCATTATTATTTATATGTTAATTGTCGGTTGGTTTCAGAACTTTAAAACACCAATGGTTATGATGGTTGCAATTCCACTTTCTTTAGTTGGTATAGTATTAGGCCATTGGCTGTTGGATGCTTTCTTTACTGCTACTTCTTTTATAGGTATGATTGCATTGGCAGGGGTAATGGTGCGAAATTCCGTATTGCTTATTGACTTTATAGAAATAAGGTTAAATGATGGAATTCCATTAAAACAAGCAATTATCGATGCTGGTGCTGTAAGAACTACACCAATATTATTAACCACGGGAGCTGTTGTTATTGGGGCTTCAATTATTCTGTTTGATCCTATATTTCAGGGATTGGCAATTTCATTAGTTGCTGGAGCAATAGTTTCAACCTTATTAACGTTGATCGTGGTTCCGATTATTTATTATATGACTGAGAAAAAGAAGTGGGAGCAGAATAAAGAAGAATTGCCAGCAGTTGAAGAAAAAGATAACATTTAAAATTAATTTTCCTTTTAATCCCTTTTTTTGGGATGCAGTTAGGAACTAAAGCAAAAGAAGATGAAACTATTAATAATTACGGCTATAGCAAGCTTTGAAAAGGACATCAAAGAGATGCTAAAAAAATCAGAAGTAAGATCTTTTTCCTATAAAAGGGTGAAAGGATTTAGAGACTTAACCGAAGAATCAGTTTCAAACAATTGGTTTGCCAGCGAAATGAATGAAAGCGAATCTATACTTTTTTATGCATTTGTAAAAAAAGAAAATGTAGATCAAATGTTTTCTATGGTAGATGAATTTAATGATAAACAAGAATCCTTATCAGAAATTCATTTAGCAGCTATCGATATTGATAGATCTAATTAGATATCTATCTGAGGAAAGAACGTTTAGAGTAAAAAACATAAAAATTTAAAATTAATAAGTATAAATATAAGCATCATGTTTTGTCTTGTGAATGTTTCATCACAAGACAATGAGGCTTAAAAAATTAAATAAAATGATCAACAGATACATTAGAGCCATAGCGGGAACATTTATTATTATTAGTGCATTATTAGCAATGTACATAAACATAAATTGGTTGTGGTTTACTATTTTTGTAGGAGCTAATTTATTGCAATCTTCATTCACCCAATGGTGTTTAATGGAGAAATTCTTACATAAATTGGGTGTTAAGGAAGAAGGAGATAGTTGTGCAGTTTAGTTTTATATGACCTATTAGCTTTTACATATTCAAGCATTCTACAGTGAATGGGTAAGATCTAAAAGGAATTTTATAACATAAAATTATTTCTTAAAATTTTCAACCCCTTTTTTTAACCAATCATAATATTCATCAACATTAGGGGTATATGCTATTGGGTCTATTAAGTTTTCTTCATTAGTGTCAATTAATACATAAAAAGGTTGTGTATTAGCCTTATAACGAATGGTTTGAAACTCACTCCATTTTTTACCTATATATTTTAATTTTTTACCAGGTTCTAATTTAGATTCAACTTCTTCTCCCGGAGGTAAAGGTCTCTTATCATCTACATATAAGGAAATGAGTATTATTTTATGCTTTAAAATATTTAAAACTTTCTCCTTAGGCCATACATTTTGTTCCATTTTTCTACAATTCACACATGCCTTTCCTGTAAAATCGATCATTATAGGCTTACCAACTTTTTGAGCATAGGCCAATCCTTTATCATAATCATTAAAAGTTATAATATCATGAGGTGCCATTAAATGTGCTCCTTCCGGAAGTTCAGAGTGGTTAGCCGTACCACCTCCAAGTTTTGAAAATCCAACTCCATAAGGAGATTCACTATAATGTTGTGGTGGAGGGAAGGCACTTATTAAGTTTAATGGAGCTCCCCAAAGCCCTGGTATCATATAAATAGTAAATGATAATACTATTAACCCTAAACTGAATCTACCTACAGAAATATGTGTTAAAGGAGAGTCATGCGGCAATTGTATTTTTCCAAATAAATAATAAGCTAAAGTCCCAAAAATGGCAATCCAAATGGCAATAAACACTTCACGTTCCAGCCAATGTAATTCTAATACTAAATCGGCATTTGATAAGAATTTAAATGCTAAAGCCAATTCTAAAAATCCTAAAACCACTTTTACAGTATTTAACCATCCACCTGATTTTGGCAATGAGTTTAACCATCCCGGAAAGGCTGCAAATAACGCAAATGGTAAGGCAATTGCTGAAGAGAAACCTAGCATTCCTATAATAGGTGCTATACCCCCTTTAGATGCGGCTTCAACCAATAAATATCCCACAATAGGCCCAGTACATGAGAATGATACAATAGCCAAGGCCAAGGCCATAAAAAAGATACCAATGAACCCACCTCTATCTGCCTGACTATCTACTTTTGTTGCCCATGAACTCGGTAAGGTTAGTTCAAAAGCTCCTAAAAAAGAAACTGCAAAAACAACCAATAATAAAAAGAAAATTACATTAAACCAGACATTAGTAGCTAATTCATTTAAGGCACTTGCACCAAATATTGCTGTAACTGCGGTACCTAACAGTACATAGATAATAATAATGGCTAATCCGTAAATGATAGCATTTCTTATTCCTGCAGCTTTATTTTTACTTTGTTTGGTAAAAAAACTTACGGTCATAGGTATCATTGGAAATACACAAGGTGTCAATAAGGCTGCAAAACCTGATATAAAAGCAATGATAAAAATACTCCATAATCCTTTTTCACTTTCATCTTGAGTTTCTTTTGAGGTGGAAGCATCTTCATTGTCTTTATCCGTGGAAGCATCATTATTTTCTAAAGATCCTCCTTTAATATTAAAAATTAGATCAACTGTAGTTGGAGGTAAGCATTGCATATCATTACAAACACCAAATTCTACCTCACCTTTTACAATAGACAGCTCATTATTTAGTATTTTTATACGTTGCTTAAATTCAGCTTTAGTATCAAAAAATTTGACTTTCATGTCAAAAGCAGGCTCAAATTCCGTATGTCCTTCTTCTTCTGAAGCATTACCAATCAGCTCAAAAAGCTCATTGGTCTCAAAACTGAAGGTAGTAGCAATAGGTCCATCTTCAGGAACGTTCTGAGAATATAAGTGCCAACCTTTTTCTAGCTTGGCTTCTGCAATAAGCAGGTATTCATTTTCAGAAATTTTTTCTAAGGAGGTTGACCATTTTATAGGGTCTAATATTTGGGCTTTTACTGCAATTGTTGATGCTACAACTAAAAGCGTTATCAGTAATTTTTTCATATTATGCTTACTGTAATTCTAAATTATTGAATGGTAAAGACTAAATCTATCTCATTAGGCGGTAAACATTGTGAATCATTACAAACCATAAATTCAACGATAGCATTTATTTCTATTTTATCTGTAGTTTTAATTTTCACGCGTTGTTTAAAGTTGGCTTTTTTATCAAAATATTTTATACGCATATTAAATACTTTATCATCAACTTCATGTCCTTTTTCTTCTTTTGTATTGCCTTTTTTTATATAGTTTCCATTGCCTTTAAAAGAAAAAGTTGTCGGAATTGGGCCGTTTTCAGGTACGGTTTGCGAGTATAAATGCCAGCCACTGTCAATAGAAGCAGTAGCAATTAAATTATATTCAGTTTCAGAAATTTTTTCAACAGAGGTTGTCCATTTTACAGGATCTAGTATTTGGGCGTTTAATGCAGATGTTATAATAAATATAAAAGATAAAGTAATAAATAGTTTTTTCATGTAAATTTTTTTAAACTAATAATTTCTATAGAACAAATATACAATTCTTATATTTGATTTATAATATAAAGATATAGAGGATAACTTATTACTGATAAATTATATCAATACATAATTTTTAAATATCTATTTAAATTGGTATCATAATATCATTTAAATTAGTTATAAATTAAATAATACTAATATTATTAGACAATAAAATACTATTATTGTAATCAATTTGTAAGATATTAAATTATTAATTTTATGTAAATGTTTGGAATAATGAGTTTTACTCAATTATACAACACATCAATTCACTAACAAACCCCTTACTATGAGCAACTTATCAGAAAAAAAAATCAACATCTATTTTATAACCATTGCAATTACCTTAGGTGGATTACTATTTGGTTATGATACAGGAGTTATTAATGGTACACAGTTTTATTTTTCAAAATATTTTGAATTGACGGGTGCACTTAAGGGATTTATTGTTGGAAGTGCAATATTAGGAGCTTTTGCTGGTGCAGCTAGTGCTGGATTAATAAGTAAAGCTATTGGAAGAAAATCATCTTTAATTATTTCTGCAGTTTTATTTTCCATTTCAGCATGGGGTTCGGGCTTACCAAGCATGTTGCCAGAATCAGTTGAGTTATTGGTGTTTTTTAGAATACTTGGTGGTATTGCTATAGGTATTGCCTCCATGAATGCACCCATGTATATTGCAGAAATTGCACCGGCTGAGAAAAGAGGTAATCTGGTAACATTTTATCAATTAGCCATTGTAATTGGATTTTTTGTTGTGTTTTTAGCAACTTATTATATTGGTAACGGTATGAGTGAAGCAGATAATATATCTTATGGTTGGAGACAAATGTTTTGGTCAGAATTAGTACCTTCTTTGTTATTTTTTATTCTTTTATTTTTTGTTCCTAAAAGTCCAAGATGGTTAATGACCAAAGGAAGAGAGGAGCAAGCATTAAATATTCTGACGAGAATTCACGGTAAAGAAATTGCTGAAAAGGAAATAATAGAAATTAGAGATTCTATAAACAGTGAAAACACTGAAGAAAAGGTATCTATTTTTTCAAAACCTTTACTTGGTCTAATTATTATAGGTTCTGTTCTTTCAATACTACAACAGTTTACTGGAATTAATGCTGTATTATATTATGGAGCTGATATTTTTGAACAGGCACTTGGATTTGGTAAAGACGATATTCTAAAACAACAAATATTATTAGCAACGGTTAATTTGTTATTTACCTTTATTGCGATGTTTACCGTTGATAAATTAGGTAGAAAACCGCTTTTGATTATCGGTGGCTTCGGTATGCTCATTGGTTTTTTAATGATGGGATTCACATTGTATTTTAGTGATTATGCCCAAATGAATTCGGCTGGATTACCAACAATTACTTCCTCAGAAGGAATTATTAGTTTAGTTGGAGTACTTATATTTATTGGTTCATTTGCGATGTCTATGGGGCCGATAGTATGGGTTATATTAGCTGAAATTTTCCCAAATAGAATAAGAAGTATTGCCATGTCTATAGCAGTAGCCGCACAATGGCTGGCTAATTATTTCATTGCTCAAACTTTCCCAATAGTTGTTGAAAGTGATGTTAACAAATTACAAGTAGATGGAGGTGTATGGAATAATTCATTACCCTATTTTCTCTTTTCCGCATTTATAATAATTGGAATCATCTTTGTTTGGAAATATATTCCAGAAACAAAAGGAAAAACTTTAGAAGAATTGGAGACTTTATTTGAAAGTAAGTAATTTAATAGAAAAATATGACTTCAAATTTTGGCTTTTGGGATTATTTTGTTTTTATTGCTTATGCTCTACTTATTCTAGGTGTGGGCTTATGGGTATCTAAGGATAAAAAAGGACATCAAAAAAATGCTGAGGACTATTTTTTAGCTAGTAAATCATTGCCATGGTGGGCCATTGGTGCTTCATTAATAGCTGCTAATATTTCTGCAGAACAGTTTATAGGGATGTCAGGTTCTGGTTTTGCTTCAGGTCTAGCCATAGCATCTTATGAGTGGATGGCTGCTCTGACTTTGATTATAGTTGGTAAATATTTTTTACCCATTTTTATAGAAAAAGGATTATATACCATTCCTGAGTTTGTTGAAAAGCGATATTCTACTAATCTTAAGACTATTTTAGCAGTCTTCTGGATTGCACTTTATGTATTTGTAAATCTAACTACTGTATTATATTTAGGTGCTTTGGCACTTGAAACTATTATGGGTGTGCCAATGCTTTATGGAGTACTTGGGTTGGCTCTTTTTGCAGCAGCATATTCATTATATGGTGGACTGTCGGCGGTAGCATGGACAGATGTAATACAAGTTGTATTTTTAATTATTGGAGGTCTGGTAACTACTTATTTGGCATTAAATAAGGTTTCTGGTGGTGAAGGACTATTTGCTGGTCTTACAACCATTTATGAAGCAGTTCCTGAGCGGTTTTCCATGATCTTAGATGAATCAAATCCCGAATATAAAAATTTACCTGGTATTGGTGTTTTAGTAGGAGGAATGTGGGTGGCCAATTTGTATTATTGGGGCTTTAACCAATATATTATACAAAGAACTTTAGCGGCTAAATCATTAAAAGAAGCTCAAAAAGGAATTTTAATGGCAGCTTTTTTAAAGCTTATACTTCCGTTGATTGTTGTTATTCCAGGAATTGCGGCTTATGTAATGATAAATGATCCCGATATTTTAGCAAGTTTAGGAGAGGCTGGACTTAAAAATTTACCTTCAGCAGAAAATGCAGATAAAGCTTACCCTTGGTTATTACAATTTTTGCCAACGGGATTGAAAGGAGTAGCTTTTGCTGCTTTGGCAGCAGCTATTGTTTCTTCATTGGCTTCAATGTTAAATTCTACATCTACCATTTTTACAATGGATATCTATAAACAATATATCAACAAAAACGCAGACGATAAGAGTACTGTAAATATGGGTAGAATATCTGCAGCTATTGCCTTAATTATTGCTTGTATTATGGCACCACTTTTAGGAGGTTTAGATCAGGCATTTCAATTTATTCAAGAATATACGGGTATCGTAAGTCCAGGTATTTTGGCAGTTTTTGTTTTAGGCCTATTTTGGAAAAAAACTACTAATAAAGGAGCAATTGTAGGTGCTTTGACTTCAATTCCAATTGCCATGTATTTTAAAGTAGCTCCCAAAGGATGGTTTACCAATTCATTTTTTATTGATGTTCCTTTTATGGATCAGATGGGATACACCCTTATTTTAACTATGGTTGTAATTATTTTAGTAAGTTTATTTCAAAATAAAGGGAAAAATGATGAAAAAGGAATCCCGATTTCTAAGAATTTATTCAAAACCAGCCCCTTATTTAATGTAGGTGCATTTGCAGTAATGATTATTTTAGTTGCATTGTATGCATTATTCTGGAATTAAATTTAACCTTTCCATAAAATAATAAGTAGTATTCTATTTTGAATTAGAAAATGTTGCTTATTTTTATATACTTATTAATAGCGTTAAAATAGGGTATAATGTCTAAGATTTTATCAGTAAAACAACTATATGAAGCCGATGCCATTACGGTTAAAAAGAATAAGATCAGCTATGTTGATCTCATGGAGCATGCAGGAATTCAATGCTTTGAATGGATACATAATAGACTTCAAGGAGATCCAGTAACCATACAGGTTTTTTGTGGAACAGGAAATAATGGTGGAGATGGTTTGGTTATTGCAAGACATCTGAAGCAACATGGCTATAATGTGAATACTTTTATTATTAACTGTGGTAATAATAGATCAGAAGCATTTTTGCAAAATTATGAGCGATTAAAAGAGATTGGTGTTTGGTCAGAAATGATATCATGTACTTCTGAACTTCCTAATATATCAGAAAGCGATATGATTATTGACGCCATTTTTGGATTAGGCCTATCTAGGGCTCCTGAAAACCTGATAAAAGAAGTCATTCAGCATATCAATGATTCAAAAGCATATATTCTATCTATAGACTTTCCTTCAGGATTATTTGCAGATAAACCGGTAACTGATATTGATGCAGTTATAAAGTCATATCATACATTAACATTTCAAACACCCAAACTTGCATTTTTATTGGCGGATAATAATAAATATATCAATTCTTGGGATGTTTTAGATATTGGTTTGAATCGAGAATATTTATTATATGCAGAAAGTGATTATTATTTGAATAGTAAAGCTGATATATTACCAATTTATAAGTTTAGAGAAAGGTTTTCTCATAAAGGAGATTTCGGTCATAGTTTAATTATTGGAGGAAGTTTTGGTAAAATTGGAGCCGTTACATTGGCTTCAAAAGCAGCATTAACTATTGGCAGTGGGTTAGTAACGGCCTATGTGCCTAAATGTGCCTATCAAATTCTACAAACTTCTATTCCCGAAGTTATGGTAGAAGTAGATGCCGAAAATGAATTGCAGTATTTTAATTCTAAAATTAATCCTACGGCAATTGGTATTGGAGTAGGAATGGGAACACACAATGAAACAGCCAAAGGTTTTGAGCAATTTCTCAAAATAAATAAATTACCCTTAGTGTTAGATGCAGATGCTATAAATTTATTATCAAAGCATAAAATTTTATTAAAATTGTTGCCAAAAAATTCAATACTAACACCACATCCAAAAGAATTTGAAAGATTAGTAGGGAAGTGGAAAGATGATTTTTCTAAACTTAAAAAATTACAATCACTATCAAAAAAGTATAATATAATTATAGTTTTAAAAGGTGCATATACGGCAATTGCTCATAAGGGTAAAATATATTTTAATACTTCAGGTACTCCGGCATTAGCAACCGCCGGGACTGGAGATGTGTTGATGGGTATATTAACTGGGCTGCTGGCACAAAAGTACCTTCCTTTTGATGCAGCTCTTTTAGGAGTCTATTTACACGGTAAAACTGCTGAATTGTCAATGAATACTAAAGTGATGGAAACATTTATTGCTTCTGATATTATTGATAGTTTATCTGATGCTTATATGGACTTATTAAGAAGAGATACTCCAGAAGTATTGAAGAATAAGGTAGAATCAGTAGATGAGACATCTGATATTGATAATAATTTGAATGATAAGATTGAAGAAATAAATACTTAGAAAAAAAAACCAAAGAAAATATTATTATTTTCTTTGGTTTTTTTAAATTATTAGAACTGGTTTATTTTATGATTTTAATTTCCACCATGGTCTTTTAGAGTTATCAAAAGTAGTTCCATAACCGTAACCATAGCCATAGCCATAAGATTTCTTATGATCTAAACCGTTAAGTAATAGTGCCATATTAGGTAATCTTTTTTCTTTGTGTAAGAAGCTTACATATCTTAACATTCTTTTGTCAAGATAATTAGCTCTAATTACATAGATAAATGCATCTGCAAGTTTACTTAATAATAAGGTATCTGTAACCATACTAAATGCCGCCGTATCTACAATAATATTTTCATAATTCTCTTTAGCATAATCGATCAAATCACTCACTCTTTCATTCATTAAAAGTTCAGCAGGGTTAGGTGCTATATCCCCAGAAGTAATAATATCTAAATTTTCATTTTGAGGAGCAGTAATAATGATGTCTTCTGGGACAATATCAGAATTAATAATATAATTTGTAACTCCTATTTTACCCTTAACCCCAATATATGGTTCAATTTTAGGTGCCCTTATGTCTAATCCAATTAATAGGGTCTTTTTACCAGCATGGGATAAAGCTGTAGCCAAATTAGTGGCAACTAAAGATTTACCTTCATGTGCAATTGTTGATGTAATAAAAATTACCTTCCCTGTATCATTACTACTACTAGGCAATATAAAACTCATATTGGTTCGTAAAATTCTAAAGGCTTCCGCTATACTCGAATAGTCATCTTTTTTAATTAAATATCTACCCTTTGTCTCTAATTTAGGTATATCTCCAATAATAGGAATATTTAATACTTTCTCAATATCTTCTCGACTATGAATTTTGGTATCTAGAATTTCACGTAAATACAAGATAATAAAAGGAATAAATAAGCCAGCAAACAAGGCAAAAAGATATTCTTTCTTCTTCTTAGGGCCGACTTTATAAGGAAGACTATTTGCTTCATCAATAACGGTAGCATTTGGATCAGCAACGCCTAAAGTAATCGCGGTTTCTTCTCTTTTTTGCAATAAATATAAATATAAAGCTTCCTTTGTTTGTTGCTTACGCATTACATCTCTAATCTGTCTCTCTTGCTTGGGAGCTGAATAAATTCTAGAACGGGTAATGTCAAATTGTTTATTGAAATTATCTAGTGCAATTTTCTGTGAAGATTCTACATTTGTCAAGCCTCGATTTATATTATTCTCTAAAGACTTAATTTGATCATTCAAATTAGCAACAATAGGGTTTTTTTCAGTAGAATTTTTAAGTAATTTCTTTTTGGTTAACAGTAATTCATTGTATTTATCAACACTATTAGATACATTAGGATCTGAAATACCCACATTTGGTATGATTTCATTGATACCCTTGGTGGCAACAATTTCTTTTATGGCACTAATCTGTTCAAGTTGTGTGCTTGCTTGAACTATTCTTTGTTCAATTTCTTGACCACTTTGTAAATTTATGCCAGCACTAGAAACAGCATCTGAAGCCCCATATCTTGATTTAACAGCCTCTGCATCTTCGTCAACGTCTGTTAATTCTTCTGAGATAATCTTTAGCCTTTTGTTTACGAAGGCCGAAGTGCTTGCCGTTAATTCCTCTTTTAAGTCAATGGCACGTTGATTATACTTTACTATTAATTCATTTAAAAAATCTTCCGCTTTTTCCCTATTACTCCCTGTTACACTTAAACTTAAGATGGTTGAAAATTCTGATTTTGGTTCAATATTTAACCCTGAAACAAATGCACTAGCTAAGTCATTAACTGGCATAATATTCACCATAATATTAGATCCTATTAAATTATTTTTCCTTAAATCTATATTTGGAAGAATTATTAAATCTCCAAAATTTGTAGTAATTTTTTCACCAAAAGATTGCGTCTTTACTATAGATTTATCAATATTGCTAAAAGTATATTGATTAGTAGAATTAATAGAAATTATAAATTGAGAACCTACATTGTATAACGCCGAATCACTAATAAAAAAATTAATATTTATTGGTGGATTTTTATAATTTTCGGTTTCATAAAATTCAGTGTTAAATCCGAGATTATTATCAAGAAAATTACTTAATGAATTCTTATCCGTATAAAATTCAATATTAAGTTTAAGAGACTTTATGGCTTCTGCTATTAAAGTTTTAGATTTTAATACTTCTATTTCATCGTCAACTTTATTTTTACTACTACTCATGATGCCCATATCTTGAAAGGCAGACATCATTGATCGATCACCACTTTTTTCGTCTTTTATTTTAATGGTAGCAGTAGCAGCATAACTAACTCTTTTAAAATTGAGATTAAAATAGGTATAAAAAAATGTAATGCATATAGCTAATAAAAACCATTTCCAATACCTCAAGTATTTTTCAATTTGCTCTCGCAAACCTATACTACTTTCTAAGTTTTCTTCTTCTTGAACGTTATAGCTTTTTTCGAATTCCATAGATGTATTAAGGTATATTTATTTAGTTATACTCACTACCAAAGCCGCGGCAGTTACTAATATAGAAATAGCACTCAAGGTAGCAGATGTGCTTGGTCCTATTGTTGATGATCGTACTCTAGAATTATTCGGTTCTACATAAATAACATCATTTTGAGTAAGATAATACATTGAGGAATTAAATATTTCTTCTGAAGTTAAATTAACCCTATTGTATGTTTTTTTACCACCTTCTTCTCTAATTAATAGCACATTTTTTCTTTGTGCTTGAATAGTTAAATCTCCAGCTAAACCCAAGGCTTCTAAAATAGTTATTCTGTCATTTTGAACAGTATAAACTCCTGGTTTATTTACTTCTCCTAGTATTGTTACTTTAAAATTTATATTTCTTACATTAACAATAGGGTCTTTAATATATTCCTTTAACATGTCTTTAATCATAGATGTTGCTTGAATTCTATTTAATCCGGCCAGTTTTAATGTCCCTAAAACTGGAAAATCAATATTTCCATTAGCATCCACTAAATATCCTTGTAAAGCAGTTCTACCAATTTCACCATCATTTTCAGCATATGCAACAGCCGTCAAGTTAAAAGGTCTAACGGCATTTAAATCTAAAGCAGAGACCGTAATAGTTAACATGTCATCTGAACGTATAACAGGACTATAGTTCACTATTGGTCTGCTAATTGATGCAATATCAACATCTTGAAAGTAAACAATATCTTGCTTGGCACCACATGATAATAATAGTACTAGCATTGATAAAATTATAATATTGTTTTTTAGGTCGGAGTATTTGATTTTATTTTTCATTTCAAAATATTTTTACGAAAATAGGAGTTATTTATGTTATTATTTAATAATTCAGCAGCAATTAATTAACTATTATTCCACATAGTTTCTTGTCTGTAATCTATACATTATGAGTTGTTTATATATTTACTATTTTGTTTATTGTTAATAAAATAGTTTCTAATTCTTTAATTGATAAAGTAGAACCACTAGGCAAACATAATCCTCTTTTAAATAATGAACTAGATACACCACTTAAATAAGAAGGGAATTCTGAAAAAATGGGTTGTTCATGTAGTGGTTTCCATAATGGTTTTGATTCAATATTATTATTTTCTAAAGTTAATCTTAAATTTTCTCTAAAGTCATAAGATTCCGTTAAAATACAAGTCATCCATCTGTTAGCGAATGAACCCTCAAATTCTTCTAAAAAAGAAATAGTTGGCAATTTGTCAAGGTTTGAGAAGTAAAAATTATAATTTTTTCGCCTTGAAGCTACTCGCTTACCAATTACTTTCATTTGAGCCAATCCAATTCCCGATAATACATTAGAAATTCTATAATTATAACCAACTTTAGAGTGTTGATAATGGGGAGCATCATCTTTTGCTTGAGTTGCTAAATGTATTATTTTATTTTTGATTTCTTTCGAATTACAAATTAATGCACCACCGGCAGAAGTTGTAATTATTTTATTACCGTTAAATGAGAGAATACCAATATCACCAAAGGTGCCACATTTTCTACCTTTATATTCACTACCTAAGGCTTCTGCTGCATCTTCTATTATTGGTATATCATATTTTTTAGCCACATAATGTACTTCATCAATTTTATAAGGCATACCATATAAATGCACCGCCAGAATCGCTTTGGGTTTTTTCCCCTTTGAAATTCTATCTTTAATCGCTTCTTCTAATAATTGTGGACAAATATTCCAAGTGTCTTTTTCACTATCTACAAAAATAGGTATAGCACCCAAATAAAGAATTGGATTTGCTGATGCAGAAAAAGTAAAACTCTGACAAATAACTTCATCTCCTTGCTTAACCCCTAGTTGAATTAATGCTAAATGAATTGCTGAAGTACCCGAATTTAATGCAACGACCTCAGTCTTGTTTCCTAAATACCCTTGTAAAACACCTTCAAATTCATCAATATGAGGACCTACTGATGAAACCCAGTTTTCAGATAGAGAATTTTGAATATATTTTAACTCTTCACCAGTCATGTCAGGTGGAGAAATCCATATTCTAGAGTTCATAGCACATTGAATTCAAATCAGAGACAAATATATAAAAAATATAGGTTGTTTGATATTATAAGTTTTACTCTAAGAATTCCAAGTAATAAAATAAACTATATTCTATTTTCAATAAGTTTTGAGAGACCAATTTTGTAGATAATAAAAAAAAGATTTATATATTTATTCAATCACTTTAGTTAATTTTACCGAAGTGAATAAATAGTATTGATCTTTAACTTATGAGTATATTAAACAATAAGAAACAACTTTTAGAAGTAATAAATAATCATTCAGAATTAGAAGATTATTTCCAACAATTTAGAGAAAATGTAATTGGAGACGGATATGATTATAAATCAATAAGTGGTGAACAAAAAGTGTTATATGCAGATTGGGTAGCAAGCGGAAGATTATACCGTCCAATTGAAGAAGTTATGCTTGACAAAATTGCACCAATGATTGCTAACACGCATTCCTTTTCTAGTGAGACTGGAAAGGTGTCAACATATGCCTATAAGCATGCACGCGAGTTGATTAAGAAACATGTTAATGCAAATAAAAATGATATTTTAATTACTACAGGTACTGGAATGACTGGAGCATTAGCAAAATTACAACGTATTATAGGCTTACGTTGGCCAGATGTAATCAAAGATCAAATTAAACTTTCTAAGAATGAAAGGCCTGTTGTTTTTATAACGCATATGGAACATCACTCTAATCATGTTCCGTGGATGGAAACCATTGCTGATGTTGTAATTTTACCTGCTGATGATCAAATGTTAGTATGCCCTCAGATTTTAGAAGATGAAATCTTAAAATATAAAGATAGAGAGTTGAAAATTGGAGCTTTTACTTCTTGTTCTAATGTTACCGGTATTATAACGCCATTTTATGCATTAGCAGAAATAATGCATAATCATGGTGGATATTGTTTTATTGATTTTGCAGCTTCAGCACCTTATGTTGATATAGATATGCATCCAAAAAATAAAAATCAACAATTAGATGCGATTTTCTTTTCGCCACATAAATTTTTGGGTGGTCCTGGTACTTGTGGAGTTTTGGTTTTCAATAAGGAATTGTATAAGACCAAATGTCCTGACAACCCTGGTGGTGGTAATGTAAAATGGACAAATCCTTGGGGAGAATATGGTTATCATGATGATATTGAAACAAAAGAAGATGGCGGAACGCCTGGTTTTTTACAAGTTATGCGTACTGCCTTATGCATGCAATTGAAAGATAAAATGAATGTTGAAAAAATGAAACAAAGAGAAGAAGAACTGTTGTCAATTTGCTTTGAAGAATTGAAAAAAATTCCCGATTTGTTTATTTTAGGCTATAATAAAGAAAAACGGATTGGTTGTGTATCTTTCGGAATTGAAAATATCCATTATAATTTAATAGTAAGATTATTAAATGACAGATTTGGTATACAAGTAAGAGGAGGTTGGTCTTGTGCCAGTACATATAGCCATCATTTATTTGAATTACATAAAGATTCATCCAAAGAAATGACCGAGGGTATTGTTAATAAAAATTTATCGAATAAACCAGGATGGGTTCGTTTGTCTTTACATCCAATAACAACTAATGAAGAAGTGATTTATATTTGTGATGCTATTAAGCAAATTGCCAATAATTATCAAGATTGGGGCAAAGATTATTCTTATAATCAAAGTAATAATGAATTTGAATGTAATCCTGGTGACGCCGAAATTATTAACGAAGTTGAAAATTGGTTTTTGCTTTAAATGATTATTATTAATGATTAAAACATTGTATAAATTCATATTTCTCTCCTTATTATTTTTTTCATATTCTTTAATATCGCAGGATAATGGAAATAGTTATACTGCATTTGGTACCATTCCAGAACAGGCCCCAGATTCATTATACCAACAATTAAATAGTGCCATATCATTTGATGATAGAACTTTTCTTATAGAAACCATTGCAAATATTCATATTCAATTAGGGAATACTGATTCAATAATTCACTATGGAAATTATTTGAAAGATGAAGTATTAAAAAATACGCCAGAGAAAATTACAAATACATTGTTATTATCAAAATCTTATGAAATTCTGGGTATAGGATCTTTTCAAAAAGGATTATATGATGAGGCAATGAAATATTACTTACAAGGTATTTCTATTACACCCAAAGCTAAAAATGCCTTACTACATTATAAGCATAAATTGGGCTTGGCTTTAGCTTATATTGAAAAAGGCGAATACGATAAATCTATTTCCATATTAGATGAATGCCTCAATCAAAGTAATGATAATCAAATTAGAGCTTTTGCGAATAAGTATTATGGAGATGTATATTTATATGGAAATGATTTAGAGGCATCAAAAATGTTTTATAAAAAAGCATTAAAAGATTTTAATTATTTAAAATTAGATAAACCCA
>Ga0209633_10002642_pt1 | contig 17064 bp, 10 predicted proteins | sample Cruoilmetagenom1_FD_187290 | JGI IMG/M metagenome (GOLD analysis project Ga0209633, IMG submission 187290) | Oil polluted marine microbial communities from Coal Oil Point, Santa Barbara, California, USA - Sample 1 (SPAdes) (version 2) | ecosystem: Environmental > Aquatic > Marine > Oil seeps ... | reverse complement strand
AGTTTTTACACCAATGAAATCGTGCGTCGAGCCAATATGGGTCGCGGCACCGTTCGGCGCGAGCTGGAACGTTTAGTCTCTGCCGGTTTGCTGCTGGTATCCCATGAGGGTAATCAGCATCATTATCGGCCAAACCCAGGCAACCCTGTGTATCAAGAGTTACTGGGCATCGTCAGAAAAACCTTTGGCATAGCTGATGTGATCAGGGCAGCACTCGCACCCCTATATGGGCAGATAGACCAGGCCTTTATCTATGGCTCCATTGCCAAGGGGGAAGCAACAGCAACGAGCGATATCGATTTATGGGTGGTAACAGATTCTTTAGCCTATGCGGATTTAATGACGGTTCTTACAGAAGCCGGGCAAGCACTGGGCCGACCGATCAATCCATCGATCTATACAGCAAAGCAAATCAATAATAAACTGAAACAGAAAAATGCATTTGTAACCCGGGTAATGGAACAACCCAAAATATGGGTGAAAGGAGGCGAAGATGAGCCTGGAGAAACTGGATAATTTGGTCAGGATTAATCAATTAAAAGCAGAGCCGGCAGACCAGAATGAGTTCGACGGCATGGTGAATTCAGCAAGGCTACGATTACGTGATTCACAGATAGAAACGCGGTGAAAAGCAGTGAACGAGGCAATCACCAAACCCGTATCCAACAAAACATACACAGCAATGCCTTAAACATAAAACCAAACAATAAAGCAGTGATAAATGACCATGAATTAATGTGAAAAATTACCCTTAAAATCCCATTTGTCTAAAATAATCAAACACTTCTATATTGTAATGACCATCAAAAAGGTTAAACTGAACCCCAAGGGAAAAAGGAATTGAATTGCGTAATTAGAATGCCTTAAAAGGGAAGAATAAGGCAATTCATGACTTGGGATATAACAATAATACGTGTCACCAGAAAACACACTACTCGAAGCCGAAACTCATGAAATCATTGATCAAAAATTGATCAGTGCGGGTTGGGTTGTTCAAGATAAACAGCGGCTTAACTTAATGGAGTCGTTGGGTGTTGCCTCTCTCAACAAAAGGGCGCTGGGTCCTTATACTGAAACCCAATGAAATCTAACTCGAATGAATGAGTGAAACCATATACTCTCAATCGCAATTAACCAATTAACAGAATATAAGAATTTACATGGCCCATAAACTGACACTTAGTTCTCTTGAAAACTTACTCTTCACCGCCTGCGATATCCTGCGTGGCAAGATGGATGCTTCGGAATATAAGGAATTCATCTTCGGTATGTTGTTCCTTAAGCGTCTCAGTGATCAGTTCGATCAAGATCACGACAAGCTGAAAAAGAAATACGAAAAGCAGGGCATGAAGCCGGCTCTGATTAAGAAGCAACTCGTGAATCCCGATAAATACAACTTCTTTATCCCCGAACGTGCGCGTTGGTCAAAACTCAAGCACCTTAAAGACAATGTCGGTTCCGGGCTTAATAAGGCGTTATCCGCTATCGAAGAGGCAAACGCCGACACCCTGCAAGATGTGCTCAAGAACATCAACTTCAATCGTAAGATCGGTAGCCGCACCTTGAGTGACGAAGTGCTGGTTGAGTTCATCCAACATTTCGATGGCATCCCGCTGCGTAATGAAGATTTTGAATTCCCCGACCTGCTCGGTGCCGCCTACGAATACCTCATCAAATACTTCGCCGACAGTGCCGGTAAAAAAGGCGGTGAATTCTACACCCCGGCCGAAGTTGTGCGCCTTTTGGTGCAAATCACCGAGCCCCAGGAAAAAATGGAAATCTACGACCCTACCTGTGGCTCCGGCGGAATGCTCATACAGTCCTTCAATTACGTCAAAGAAATCGGCGGCAACACCCGCAACTTGCATCTGGGCGGGCAAGAAAGCAACGGCGGCACCTGGTCCATCTGCAAAATGAACATGATCCTGCACGGCGTGTATTCCTCTGACATCCGCCAGGGCGATACCCTCATGGAGCCGCAGCATATCGGCAAAAATGCCGAGCTCAAGGTCTTCGATCGTGTCATCGCCAATCCACCGTTTTCACAAAACTATACCCGCAAAGGCATGAAATACGACAGCCGATTCCACACCTTCATGCCCGAAGGCGGTAAAAAGGCCGACCTCATGTTCGTCCAGCACATGATCGCCTCACTCAAGGCCGACGGTAAAATGGCCGTGGTCATGCCCCACGGTGTGTTGTTCCGTGGTGGCGAAGAAAAAACCGCCCGCCAAAAGATCATCCAAAAAGGCGAACTCGAAGCCGTCATCGGCCTACCGCCTGGCTTGTTCTATGGCACCGGCATCCCCGCCTGTGTCTTGATCATCAATAAAGACGGTGCCAAAGCTCGCGACAGCGTCCTGTTTATCAATGCCGACCGCGAATACAAAGAAGGCAAAAACCAAAATAGCTTACGACCGGAAGACATCGAAAAAATCACCCACATCTATCGCAATAAACTCGACGTGGACAAATACGCCCGTAACGTCCCACGCACAGAACTCGAAACAGAGGACTACAACCTCAACATCCGCCGCTACGTCGACAACTCACCACCCCCGGAACCCCACGACGTCCGCGCCCACTTAAACGGGGGTGTACCCCTTGTGGAAATAGAAGCCTTGAAGGCCTACTTTAAAAACTATCCAGGCGTGCGAGAACAGCTAGTCGTCACGCGTGATAAACAATACAGTGACTTTGCCCCAACCATAGAAAGTAAAGACGCGATCAAACCCCTCATCGAACAAGCCGCAGGCGTCAAAGCAAAACACGAGCAATTCCACCAGGCTATACAAACATGGTGGGATGAACACCAGCCGAAACTAGAGGCCCTACCCAAAAGCAAAAACGTGTTCGAATTGCGCCGTGATTTTCTGCTAAGCATTAGTGAAGGCCTGGAACCGCTCAATCTGCTCAACCTGCACAAAATCCGTGGCGCCCTGGCCAGCTACATCAACCGCCTGGCTGCCGACCTCAAATCCATCGCCGCCAGCGGCTGGGGTGCAGAACTGATCCCCGAGGAAGACATCCTGCAATCACAGTTCCCCAAAGAACTAGAAAAACTCGAGCAGGACCGCGCCCGCATCACCGAGCTTGAAGCCTTATTTGCATCGGTAGAAACAACAGAAGGGGAAGAGGACGAATCAGAAGATAGTGGGGAAGAAAATGACAGCGGCGTACTACCCAAGCGTGTCGTCAAAAGCCTAAAAGAAAACCACAAGGCATGCAGTGGTGATATGCGAGACAACAAAAAAACCATCAAAGCCCTAAACCAAGACATCAAAAAACTAGAAAAACTCAATAGAAAAGACGAACTCAAATCAGCCCAACAAAAAGTCAACGAATTAGAAAAAGCGAATACCCAATTAGAAACAGAAATCGCCGCCACCGACGCCAAACTCGAACAGCACCACGCACTCGACAAAGAACTCAAGGCCTTAAAAGCCGGTATCAAAGCAACCGAAAAACAAAAGGACGAATTTGTCGAGGCCGCCCGCGCCAAGATTACCGAAGATGAAGCGCGCCAACTCATTCTTGAGCGTTTCCGCCAATTAATCTTTGCAGAATACGAGGCCTACATCCGTCAATACCAACAAGCGTTCATCGCAGCCATTGAAAATCTATGGAACAAGTATTCGGTCACAGTGAAGCAAATTCTCAATGAGCGAGAAAAAGAAGCGGCTTTGCTCGATCAGTTTATGATGGAGTTAGGTTATGAATAAATTGTCACTTGATAAATCTTGCCGAATCAAAGGGGGCAGTGGATTTCCGGAGATTTATCAGGGAGACAAGGATGGCATTTATCCATTCATTAAAGTCAGCGATATGTCTTTAGCAGGCAATAGCAAATATATTCAATATGCCAATAATTATGTTGACGAAAGTTTAGTTCGAAAACTTGCGCTAACAATTTTCCCCAAAAATACAGTAGTTTTCGCTAAGGTAGGTGCCGCAGTATATCTGAATAAGAGGCGGATGCTGATTAAAGAAACTATTATTGATAATAATATGATGGGGCTGATACCGGAGGATATAGATCCGGAATTTCTTTATCAGTTTATGTTAGATATCGATTTAGCATATTTCGTTCAACCTGGAGCATTGCCATCTATAAACCAAGAAATTGTGAGTGGCATTGAATACCCTGGATTCGAAATTAAAGAACAACAAAAAATCGCCAAAATCCTCACCACTGTCGATAGCCTCATCGAAAAAACCGAAGCGCTCATTGAAAAATACCAAGCCATCAAACAAGGCATGATGCACGACCTCTTCACCCGCGGCATCGACACTAACGGCCAACTCCGCCCCAGTCATACTGATGCTCCTCACCTCTACAAACAAACCGAACTTGGTTGGATTCCGAAGGAGTGGGGCGCCAAAACGTTGGGAGATGTGGCAGTAAAAATACAAGATGGAACTCATTTCTCGCCACAAACAACTGAAGGTGAATATCTATATTTGACTTCTAAAAATATTCGTTTTGGCTATCTGGATTTAGAAAATATTGAAAGGATATCTATAGCAGAGCATAACAGTATATACACAAGATGTGATGTGAAATATGGAGACTTATTATTGACTAAAGATGGCGCGAATACTGGTAATGCCGCTTTAAATACAATCAAAGAGCCTTTTAGTATGTTATCTAGTGTGGCTTTTATAAGATTGGATGGGGTATCAGCTCACGCTGATTTTTTGCTGCATTATTTGCTATCGCTAATTGGCCAGAAACGAATGAAGGATCAAATGTCCGGCAATGCAATTACCCGCCTTACATTAACAAAAATAAATAATTTTCTAGTCCTCCAGCCACCAGGGAGTGAACAGCGTTTAATTGCTGATAGATTAAATTCCATAAAAATTAAGATTGAGAGTGAAGAAGATTACGCACAAAAATTGATGGCGAACAAAAAAGGTCTCATGCAAGATCTTTTAACAGGCAAAGTCAGATTAAAGGTGGATTAGATGGCTACACGTCTAGAGAAAGGCCAGGCTGCTAAATATAAATATAATGATGTCCGCTATTCGCATATCGAAATAGGGCCTGGTTCACCATCCGTTTTGACAGCAGATCCTTGGTCTTTTCTTCATGGGCATCTTCTACAAAAAAGTGAAGCTACAATTGGCGAAAATCGAACCAGGTATCATAGGGAAAACTATTTTGCCAGATTAGCTGAGGATTTCTACAGAGCGGCTGAACATGCTGAGCTGCCGACAAAAGGAACGCTGCTTTATTATGGAATGCTAAATCTAGTAAAGTCATTCTTATCTACACGTGGAGTGAAGTTGGAGGAGAAGCATGAATACCATGGGATGAATCTACCTATAAATAAGAAATTCGAAGTCGAAATAAAAAAACCGCCAACAAATGCAGTGAGTATATTTGCGGAATTTGCAAAACAATTAGGTACGCCTGTTAAAGTTAAGCATGTAATACAGTTAAGAGACGCATTTAATCAAATACCTGAGTTGCATGGGATATGCCATGATCTATCATTTATACGGCGAAAAAAATTTCTTCCTATAAAAATAGATTTTTTGGTAAACGAATCTAAAGAATATTTATTTACTGAAGTGTATTTCGAGAAAAAGCATGAACAGGCTCTACTAGCCTCGAGATTTTTGAAGGGAGATAGGGGTAAATACTTCAAAGAAGGATATCCACGTGATGGCTTTATAGTTTATCGAAGCAAAAATAGGAAAAAAGTAAATAATAATAACTGGGATAGAGTCTATAAAAATTCGTTAAAGGAATATAAAAAGTTCAAATTGACATCTATCTTGACTCGATCAGGTTTTCGGTATTATTGCGATTTAGATCCAGGTGATTATCATCATCTTTGTTATTCAATAATGATCATGTTCTATATAGGGACAGCAGCGAGATATCGACCAACGGAGGTGAGCGAGGTTATGTCTGGTGAACTAAGACCACTAATTACAGAGACAAGTGCTATATGTCCAAAACAATTTTTATATCAGTTGGTTAGTTTAACTACGGATAAACTTTGCGTAATACCCTTTGCCGCATTTTAATCGAATCAGAGAATTAGTGTAAATTTACATGACAGAAAAAAGTGATACAAAAAAACGCCTAGAAGAACTTCTAGACTATGTCCACCATGTAGGGCTACTTAACCAAAAGCCTGTCTTTGCAATTGCTGAATATAAACAACTTAGTTACGCAGAGCATGAACTCAAGGGGCGTTTTGGTATACATCATGATCTAACTGATGAAGAAGGTGGTAGTATTTGGTTAAAAATCGATCGCCTGCAACGTATTGCGCCACCTCCTGTTCCTGAAGAGCTTCTTGAATGGATCACTATTAGTAATGATCCGGAGATATCACCTGAGATTAAGCAAACAATTATAAAGACGTTGCCTGAAAGCCAGGCTTTAAAACTTATAGAACAGGGCGAAGTTGGTGAAGACGATATTCGTGACCCTCTGAAAACTTACTCTGATGGTGTTAAACGCAAAGATATTATCTTTCGTTTAGAAAAGAAGCCGGAAACTAAGCAAAAAATAGAGCGCTATATTCAGGATAGATGGTCTCTTTGGTCAGAAGAAGAGAAGCCAAGGCGTAAAACCATCAAAATTTATGATGCATTATTTAGCTTACAGCAAACCATCGAAGCGCAAGGTGAAGAGCAGCCACTGGAATTGGTATGGGGCGTTGGTGTTTCAAGGTGGAATTGTGAAGGCCATAAAATTGATTACCCCTTATTGGAACAATTGGTTGAAATTGAAATTGTCAATGACGATGGTTCGCTCAATATTCGTCCAAGAAATGTTACTCCGGCTTTAGAGATACGCTCATATTTTGCTCTCGAAATTCCCGGTGTCGATCCACTTTTACGTTTCAACAAAAAACACTTTCAGGATTTATCTGAAGATATTGAGTTTTCCCCCTATGTGGCAGAAAGCTTTGAACCTGTATTGCGCCAGGCTGCAACCCAGCTTAGCCAAGGTGGTGTCTATTGGCCTGATATTAGTAAAGATAGAGAAAACAGAAAACCACCGGAGATTACTGATAGTCTACAAGTTACTGACATTTGGGCTGTTTATGCCCGTCCACGCAGCGTAGCTAGCTTTGTACAGGATATAGAGCGTTTTCAGACAAAACTGGCCAATTCTGATATTGATGAAATTAATGCACCAGCAGTTCGTGTGGTTTCTGAGTTACCAAATGAGAAGAAACTCAGTGGAGGTATGGGTGGGTTAGGTGGTTTTAATGCAGGAGGTACTAGTTCGGGTACTGGTACGGATAAGAAAAATACCGAGCTTTATTTCCCAAAAGAATTTAATGATGCACAAGTTCAGATAATTGACCGGATGGATCATAGTGATGGGGTCGTAGTTCAGGGGCCGCCCGGCACAGGTAAAACACATACAATTGCAAATATTATTAGTCACTACCTTGCAACTGGAAGGACTGTATTAGTTACCTCGAAAGGTAAACCTGCTCTTGATGTATTGCGTGACCAAATACCAGAAGAATTACGCGATTTAACAATAAGTCTATTAAGTAATGAACGCGAAGGTTTTAAACAGCTTGAGTCAGCAGTCTCTCTGTTGGCGAATATTGCATCACATACTAACTTGCGCGATCTAAATCGCGATGCTGATGCGCTACAACAACGTGTTAAGCAACTGAAGGGGTCTATTTATGCAATTGACCATGAGGTGCATAAGTGGGGTTTGAAGCAGTTACAAACGATTAATAAAGACTTATCACACAGTGATGTCAGTATTACCGCGATGGAGCTGGCTGAGCATGTTGTAAAAAATAAAACAAAACATCAGTGGTTTGTTGACACCTTAGGTGTCGGGCCTGAATATAAACCAAAATTTTCAGATGCAGATATCGCTGACTTACGCGAGGCCAGACGTGCTTTAGGAAAAGATCTTACATACGTGGGCAAGAGAATTCCTTCGTTGAATGACCTGCCCGATTCAGCCCATATTGCTGCAATTCATGAGGACCTGGTTAATGCCAGTAATCTGGGTGATGAGGCAAATGCGAATCACTTGCCACCAATGTCATTTACAGTCCCAGATGCATTGGCAAGAGCCAAGGAGTTGCAACCTAAAATAAAAGAACTTATCTCGGTTGTCTCTGACCTTGAGCAATCACCATGGTTGCGAAATTTGTTCAATCATTGGGTTAATTATGGGCTGGGACATGAGAAGTATCTACTTATAGAAGAAATACTACCGAAGATGAAGGAGCTTGTTTCTCGGCGTAATGCTTTTATTAAAAAACCAGTAAATTTGTCGGACCCAAAACACCACAAACAGGCAATTACAGATGCACTGGAGAACTTGGCGAATGGAAAACGGCCATTTGGATTGTTTAGCATAGGCAAAAGTGAAATAAAGGAATATCTGGGGCAAATTGAAGTACATGGTGAAAAAGCGGAAACCCAGGAGCAGTGGCAACATGTGAAGGATTATTTGTCCTTTCAGGAGGATATCCGCCGATTCATGGTGCAATGGAATAGTGTCGGACAGGAATATAATTTACCCGTACTGGAGTACCAATTTGGCGATTTATTGAGGGCGATAGAAGGGTTGCATCAGCGAATTCGGAATGCTGCTGTTTTAAGCACCAAAACATGGCAACAAATAGCGCAAGAATTAAAAGCACTGTTCCCGCATGGGTTACAGGTCGAGACTATCCCCAATAATCCAAAAGAAGCAAATCGAGCTTTGGAATCAATTGAAAGTCATACCGCACGAGTTATGATGAGTAGCCAACGCCAGAGGATTGTAGATCTACAGGATAAAATTAAAAATTGTAGAGGGAAAGTCGTCGAAGACATTCAAGATGTCTTAACCAATACTATTGGTAAACCAACGTACAGCTCAGATCAGGTCATTCAAGTATGGGGTAGTATCTGTAACGAGGTAGCTAGATTACATAAGCTCCAAGTCAATTTAATTACTGTCGAGAGGGTGATTCAGAAAATTAGTGAGTCCGGCGCAAAAAAATGGGCAATTCGACTATTAAATGAGCCGTTATTGACTGGTGAGGACGAACATACTCCAAGCAATTGGTATGAAAGCTGGAAATGGGCAAGGCAGGCGGCTTATATCAAGAGTATTGATGGAAGGGTGCGGCTAAAAGCAATATCTGAACAACGCACAAGGTTCGATAAAGACCTTAAAAAGTCTTTCACAGAATTGGTTAAGGTTAAAACCCAAATTGGTTTGCATCAGACACTAACTGAGCGTGTACAGGGTGCGCTTATGCGTTTCGTTGCGGCCGTTTCAAAGATTGGTAAAGGGACCGGTAAAAGGGCGCCGCGACATCGGCGCGAAGCATATCGGGCCATGAGCGACTGTTATGACGGCGTACCTTGCTGGATTATGCCAAGCTGGCGTATTAGTGAAAGTTTACCCTCTGAGTTCGGCAGTTTTGACTTGGTCATTATCGATGAGGCCTCGCAATCCGATATCACTGTATTACCCGCAATATTAAGAGCAAGGAAGATATTGATCGTGGGTGATGATAAACAAGTCAGTCCAACGGGCGCATTTCTTGCCGAGGAAAAGCTACTTCATCTTAAGCACAATTTTTTACGCGATCAACCTAATGCGGGATTGTTGTTGCCTGGAAGCTCGATATACGATTTAGCAAACACAATGTACCCGGCTCAACGTGTTATGTTAACAGAGCACTTTAGGTGTGTTGAGCCAATCATTAGATTTAGTATGCAATTTTATACTGAACCGCTTATACCATTGCGTATACCTAAAGGCTCAGAAAGGATTGATCCGCCTTTGGTGGATGTCTTTGTCAAATCCGGTATTCGTGACGAAAGGACTAAAACAAATGGCGCAGAAATTGATGCAATTGTTTCTGAGGTGAAATTAATAATTAGTGAGCCAAAATATAAGAAACGAACAATAGGTGTTATTTCGCTCATTGGTGGGCAGCAAGCACATGCGATACAAGACGTATTATTGTCAGAGTTGGGCGAGGATGTTTATCAAAGGCATCAAATTGCTTGTGGTGATTCAGCAATGTTTCAGGGGAAAGAAAAAGACATAGTTCTTTTATCAATGGTGGTTGGTCCAGGCCAAGGTGCGGTGATGAATAAGCGAGAATTCGAACAGCGATTTAATGTGGCATTATCACGCGCAAGAGATCGTATGTATTTATTTAGAAGTATTACCGAGTCAAACTTATCAAATGAATCCGATCTAAGACTTAAAGTGATTCGTCATTTCCAAAATCCGATGCCACAAGGTCAACAAGTTGATAACCCTCTTGACTTGTGTGATTCTGACTTCGAAAGGGATGTTTATAAGCGCCTAGAAAACATGGGATATTTTGTTACCCCGCAAGTGAAAGTTGGTCAATTTTCTATAGATTTGGTAGTTGAAGGTCATAATGATCGAAGATTGGCGATAGAGCTTGATGGTGATAAATATCACCCACCAGAAAAATGGGCGGATGATTTTCAACGACAACGTACAATGGAAAGGGTTGGCTGGCGTTTCTGGCGTTGCTGGGGGTCTAGCTATACGGTTGATCCTGATGGCTGCATTGCTGATCTTGTCAATACAATGCAAGAGTTCGGTATTGAACCTGTCGGTCTGAAACAGAGAAATAATATTTACACAGAATATCGAGAATATACTCCTGAAATAAAATCAGATATGGATTCTTTAAAAGAGTTCCGTTTAGAGTGATTTAAAAATGTCTGAATACCACTTCGTCGAAAAACCCTTCCTGACCCAGCTAGAAGCACTGGGCTGGGCAGTGATCGACCTGGGAGAAGGAATACCAAAAAATCCTGCAACCAGTCATCGCTCAGATTTCCGTGAGGTGGTTTTAAAGGATGTCTTCAAACAAAGCGTTAGCAAACTCAATCTCACCGATGATGGCCTGCAATGGATCAACGATAAACAACTCGATGATCTGTTTGAGGACCTAAGCAATCAAGCCGGTAAAACCTTACTTGAAGCCAACATGGATGTGTTGCAGCGCCTTTATAAATCCACGGTAGATATGAATGAAGTGACCGGGGAGGAATACCCTGTAGTCAAGCTCATTGATTTTCAGGACTGGCAAAATAACCACTTTCTTGCCATCAACCAATTCCGCATTGATACCCCTGGGCGGGTTAAAGATCATATTCGCCCGGATATCGTTTTGTTTGTGAATGGTCTGCCGTTGGTGGTGGTGGAGTGTAAGGATGCCAATGTCTATACCTCGGATCCTATGGCAGAGGGGATTAAGCAACTACGACGTTATAGTGATCAGCGCGAAGAAACGATAGCTGCTGGTTTAAAGGAAGGTGAAGAGCGCTTGTTTCACTTTAACCAGTTGATGATCTCCACGACGGGTGAGAAGGCTTGTTTTGGTTCTATTACTTCGACCGACGAATATTTTTATGAATGGAAGTCGATTTTTCCTGAGAAATACCAAACATTCTCACCGCCATTAGGTAAAGACAGGGTTCGCTCACAGGAAAGGCTCATTCAGGGTATGTTGGCACCGGAAACCTTGCTCGACATTGTACGTAATTTCACCCTCTTTATGAGTGTGGGTGAGCATATGGTGAAGGTGATCTGTCGTTATCAGCAATACCGTGCGGTCTGTAAGATTATTGACCGAATGCGCACCAAACCGACGGCCGATGAACGTTCTGGCACGGTTTGGCATACCCAGGGTTCGGGTAAGTCGCTGACGATGGTGTTTTTGGTGCGCAAGTTACGCCGTTGTGAGGATTTAAAAGATTATAAGGTGTTGATGGTGATCGACCGTACCGATCTGGAAGATCAGCTCGGCAATACGGCGGCATTGACGGATGAAAAGGTGCAGTATATTGAGAGTTCTGCTGCGGTGAAGGAGAAGTTAGCGGATGACAAGTCTAACCTCAATATGGTGATGGTGCATAAATTTAAAGAGGCAGAGTCGCAATTGCCTGAGTATATTAATGAGGTGCTAGGGTCTATTCAGATCGATAAGCATACCCATGATGTCCCTCCTGAATACCGTCTTTTTGGTCAGGTGAATGATTCTGAGCGTATTTTGATCTTGGTGGATGAAGCCCATCGTACTCAGTCCAGTGATCTCGGCAATAACCTGTTTGAGGCCTTTCCGGGTGCCACGCGTATCGCCTTTACGGGTACGCCATTGATCACGGACCGTCATACCAAGAAGACCCATCAACGTTTTGGGGAATATATTGATAAATACAAACTCCAGGATGCGGTGGATGATGGTACCACGGTGCAAATTCTTTATGAGGGTCGTACAGCAGACACTGCGATCATGGATAAACATGGTTTTGAAAACAAGTTTGAGGATTTGTTTGGCGACTTGACGGACGAGCAGATCCTAGCGATTAAGAAGAAGTATGGTGCCACGGGCGATATCCTAGAAGCAGAGAAGCGTATTGAGGCCATTGCTGAGAATATGGTGGCACACTATATCGAGAATATTTTACCGAATGGTTTTAAGGCGCAGGTGGTGTGTCACTCCAAAATGGCGGCGGTGCATTACAAGACCTATATCGATCAGGCCCTAGGCACCTATCTTCAAAAAGTGAAGGAGCCCTCTAGCCCTAAGATGGAGCGCGATGAAGATTTAATTAAGGCCATTGAGTTTCTGCAGGCGGCCGTGGTGATATCGTCGGATGGTACCAATGAAAAAGCGGTGATGACCGTGGCACGAAAACATGCCAAGGAAGTGGATGCTATAGAGCAATTTAAAAAGCGGTTTAATTATGATAAGCCGGAAACCGGGATCGGTTTTTTGATTGTTTGCGATATGCTGCTGACAGGCTTTGATGCCCCGGTTGAACAGGTGATGTATATTGACAAGAAGATTCGTGAACACAATCTGTTGCAGGCAATAGCTCGTGTTAATCGCGTGGCTGCTGGTAAAACGCGTGGCTATGTGGTGGATTACATTGGTTTAGCGCGGCATCTTAAAGACGCATTATCGATTTATTCCGCAGATGATCAAGATGAAATACTGGCCTCACTGCAAGATGTGAGCACGGAGATGCCCGTGTTAGAGAGTCGTTACCAACGCTTGATCAATCTATTCAAGACGAATGATGTAGGGGAGATTCAGGATTTCGTTGAGCAACGTATTAAGGATTCAGAAAAGCAGTTTGATGTCCTGGAGCGTGCTATCGAGCTGATGGAAGATATTAAGTTACGTGAGTCTTTCCAGGTTTATTTTAAGAAATTTATGCAAAGTATGGATATTGTGTTGCCGCATAGTCTTGCACAACCCTTTAAGATCCCCATGAAGCGCTTTGCTTATCTTCTTGCTAAAGTACGTGAACGCTATAAGGATGATTCCTTGAATATCGCTAGTGCCGGTGAGAAGGTGAAGAAGCTTGTGAACGAGCATTTGATTAGTTTAGGGATTAATCCCAAGATTCCACCAGTGGAATTGTATTCACCACACTTTATGCAGCAGGTGAATCAGAATAAGAATGCCAAGGCGCGTGCGAGTGAAATGGAACATGCGATTCGTAAGCATTGTAAGGTGAACTGGGAGAAAGACCCTGCGCTGTATAAGAAAATGAGTGAAAAATTGGATTCCCTCATTCATAAGCACCAGGAAGACTGGGATAAGTTGGCAGAACAACTAGAATTACTCGGTGATGAGGTCGTCGAGGGGCGTGGTGAAAAGTCTGACGAAAGTATTGAAGCGCCATTCCGCGATCTTATTACTGACATGGCGTACAATGGAAGTTCTATGTCTGAAGATGAAGCCGTTGCGCTAAAGACCGTCACACATGAATTGCTGGAAAAATTCCGTAGTACGATTAGCATCGTCGATTTCTGGGAAAACGGATTTGAAGTCAAGCGTTTAAAAGGTGAGTTATCTGATATTTTACTTGCGTCAAATATTGACTCGATTATTAACGAGAGTGAACATATTGTCACTGAGATAACAGCATTGGCAAAAGTACGCCATAACGATATTCTTAACGAATGAATACCTACAAAGACATTGAATATAATTTAGCCAAGAGTGACCGTAAGACCGCTTCTATTTACATAGAGCGTGACGGCACTATTAGTGTATTGGCGCCCGAACAATGGGCTCAAGACCAAATTGAAACGGTCTTGGAACGCAAACGCCCATGGATATACCGTAGTCTTGCGGAATGGGAAGACCTGAATGCAACACGAATCACACGTGAATTTGTGAGTGGCGAAGGCTTTTTATATCTCGGACGCACCTATCGACTTCGCATGATAGAAGACCAAGCCAAGCCACTCGTGTTAAAAAACGGCTATTTCTATATGCGTACCGATGGCTTGGAGAAACCCTATGAGATCTTTAAGGATTTTTACCGTAGTAAAGGCCAGTCAAAACTTAAAGAACGCGTTAACTATTATCAACATAAGATGGGAGTGGGACCAGGAGAGGTTCGTGTCATGGAGCTGCAGAACCGTTGGGCCTCGTGTTCAGATTTACACAATCTTAACTTTCACTGGAAATGCCTAATGGCACCACTGCGAATCATTGACTACATCGTGGTGCACGAATTAGCGCATTTAAAACATAAAAACCATACCGATGCGTTTTGGGGGGAAGTGGATAAAGTCATGCATGATTTCCGCGAGCGTAAGGAATGGTTGAAGCAGTATGGTGCTGCGATGGATATTTGATAGTGGCTTATGTGACATTTATGGGGTCGGACCATGGAAACTAAATCAGCAAGAGTTTTTCAATAATGTGTGTCTGATTTATTTACTTTCTTTTAAATAGTTAACATATCAGAAGGCTGTTAGATGGATACTAAATCAAGGAATAAAATACTAAGAGAACTTGAAAGAAAACTATTATTAAAAAGCAATAGGTGTAAAGTAGAACTAAGCCTGGAATGGGTGAGAAATATGCCAGATGCATCAGGAGTTTATGCGTTTATGGATAAAGATAAAATTGTATACGTTGGTGAAACTGGGCATTTGCAAGGGCGTATGAGCGATGTTCGTAGTACTCGAAACCACACGCTGAGACGTTCAGTAGGTGAAAGAAAATTTTCAAAAATGAAGGGTTATAAGAAGGCAAGTTCAAGGGATAGATATCCTGATCATATTGAACTTAAATTAAATCAATACCTGAAGAGACTTTATGTTTCTGTGTTGCCAGTGAGTTTAGGAAGAACTGAATTCGAAGAATATCTTGTTGATAAGTATGAGCCGATATTTAATAAGAAAACAAAAAGAATAAAGTAATGCATTAAGTAAGTGGTTGCATAGTAATTATTTAATAAAATAATAATGAGGAAAGTCAGGCTTAGGAGCGGTGTATAGTTACTACATTATTACTATTATCTGAGCATATTTTTTATAGCTATTATTTGGTTATCTTTAATGTTTAATAGAATTTTAAAAGAAATAGAATCTGCCTCAAAATTATGGCAAAAGGTAAAGAATCGGTCTAATCAATACAATGGTAGAGATATAGAGTCTATTGCGACTCGTTTTGTCAAACTGCTTGAATGTTATGGAGTGCATCGTAACCAAATTCCACGATTCATAGGTCATGGTCTCACACTTGCAGATGTGCAAGATGATGAAAATTTGCTAAACAAGCTTACTGAAAAATTGTTAGATGGTATGTGCGAAAAATTGGCAATACGTCGCGAGTGGCTTGATGGGGCTGAATCAAAAATTTATCTTGAGCATGATTTTTATAAATATCCGGAAGAATTTATGGATTTTGTTAATAACTTACAGGTGAATAATCAAGTCGGACAAATTACAGGTGTATTAATTGCGCCTGAGGAGCGTGATTTAGACTCGCACGCGCTTATTATTTTACAGGAGGTTATCGATTATATTGGTGATAAACCTATCTATCGTTTTCATTTATGTAATAACTGGGCGTTTACTTATTGGAAGGCGAGAGCATTTTTAACAGCTTGTATCGCGATTGCATGGAAATGTAAAATATATATTCATGGTATTACTAAACCTCAGGATTTTATAAACAATCTAGCTAATGGTGAAACCTTGCTTGGCTGGGAAGGTGACGGGGTATATGGCATAGGACGTAGAACTTGGAATCCTGAGGATATGTGTCTACGTACTGAAGCTTACCTAAATGACATTGATCCCGAACAGAAAAAATATGGACTCAAGTCTGCGCTGGAACTATGGATTGACCTTGAAAAAAGAGGATATATGGACGCTGGATTTGGTAGTGGTATAAGAAAAGCGTTTGAGACTGAACTTGTAAAATACGAGTATTGATGAGTCGGACCAAGCAAATTCAAGCTAACCAATTGAAATAAAATATAAATAATTTTATAAAATGCCGATTTTCAGCCTTAAAACGACTATTACACTAAAGAAATGGATGCTCTAAGCAAAAAACCCCTTGAAAGATTCCCGAGATCACATTAACGTATAGCCCAATTTAAGGACAAACAAAATTGGCCGCCGGATCACAGGCCAATCTATTTCAACGGATGAAACATGCAGCTCAAATATGGCCAAGATATCAAATGGAATGATCTCGCTCGAATAGAAAAGCCCACTTTCGCCATTGCCACTATCAGACGCGAACTCAATAGTCCCTTTAATACACTCCGCGGTGGCTTTGCTTGGGATAAAAATCCACTGGATCAAATACGCAGACCAGGCCGCCGAGAAATTGATCATGACAAGCTTAGGCAATTCTATGCTGATATAGAGGATTGTAAAATCCTTTTAATACATGACTTTGATCTCAGTGAGCATCACAAGGCATTTAAGTTTGTAAACGATGATGCCCACCCAAATAAAGGCAAATGGACCCTCGGTGATCATGTGCTATCCAATGCTCAATACCAACTTGAAGGGATATTGCAGGCTGTCAAGAAGCCTCAACAGCGGGGCAGTATTAAAACGGCAGCATCTGCCATCGCACCGGAGTATGGGTATCTACCTTCATCGAAAGCACAGGCTCAAGGGACTAGTGTTGGAGAAAGCACGGTTGCCGAGGCAGCTAACACCATCGGACTATTTCTATACAAGGTCGGCAGTAGAACGGTTGTCCTCGCCACATTAACCTGACGAGCCTTGTA
>Ga0209633_10002641_pt1 | contig 17070 bp, 15 predicted proteins | sample Cruoilmetagenom1_FD_187290 | JGI IMG/M metagenome (GOLD analysis project Ga0209633, IMG submission 187290) | Oil polluted marine microbial communities from Coal Oil Point, Santa Barbara, California, USA - Sample 1 (SPAdes) (version 2) | ecosystem: Environmental > Aquatic > Marine > Oil seeps ... | reverse complement strand
CCCGCCGTGGGGGCCGTCGTTTGCAAGCCGTTTCGGCTGGATCCGCGGCGCATGAGCCAGGCGTCGATTGCGCAGCGCGTGGAACTGGCGGCTGGCGCCACTCCGGATTTACTCTTGGAGGTGAGCGATCTGACGGTCCGTTTCGGCGGCATTGTCGCGCTCGATCAGGTCTCATTCACCGTGGAGCGCGGGCAGATCGTCGGACTGATCGGCCCGAACGGCGCCGGCAAGACCACGCTTTTCAACTGCCTCAGCCGAATCTACGGCGCCAATTCGGGCGAAATCCGCTTCGAGGGCCGCTCGCTGCTGGCCCGGCCCTCGCACGCGATCGCCCAGGCGGGCCTCGGCCGGACCTTCCAGAACCTGGCTCTGTTCCAGAGCATGTCCGTGATCGAGAATGTAATGGTCGGCGGACACAGCCGGACGAAAAGCAGTTTTGTCAGCAACGCATTCGCCTTGCCGTCGGTGGCGCGAGAGGAGCGGGCGCTGCGTGAACGCGCCCGTGCGGTGCTGGATTTCCTCGATCTGTCGCCGATCGCGGACACCATCGTTTCGACCTTGCCCTTTGGCACGCTGAAGCGGGTCGAGCTGGCGCGCGCGCTGTTGTGCGAGCCCAAGTTGCTGCTACTCGACGAGCCGGCCGGCGGCCTCAATCACGTGGAAGTGGCGGTGCTCGGCGACCTCATCCGGTCGATTCGCGACGAGCGCGGCGCGACGGTCCTGTTGGTCGAACATCACATGGGCCTGGTGATGGATGTATCGGACAAGGTCGTCGCACTCGATTTCGGCAAGACCATCGCGGAAGGGACGCCCGCTGAGGTGCAGCAGGATGCGGCTGTGATCAAAGCCTATCTCGGAACAGGAGCCTGACCGTGGCGTTGCTTGAGGTGAAGGACCTGTGCGCGTATTACGGGCCAATCCAGGCCCTGCACGGGATCGACTTCGAAATCGAGGCCGGCGGTATCACCACCATCCTGGGCGCCAACGGCGCCGGCAAGACGACGACATTGCGCTCGATCTGCGGCCTGATCCGGCGCACCGGGACGCTTACTTTCGACGGCCGGCCGATCGACCGCAAGCAAACCGAGGAAATCGTCCGGCTCGGCGTCGGTCACGTGCCCGAAGGCCGCGGCACCTTCGTGACCCTGTCGGTTGAGGAAAACCTGCGTCTCGGCGCCTATACGCGGCGTGATCGCGGCAGTGTCGGCGAGGACTTTGAGCGGGTCTACGGATACTTCCCGGTGCTGGCCGAGCGGCGCGAGCAGCAGGCTGGAACTCTATCGGGCGGCGAGCAGCAGATGCTAGCGATTGCGCGCGCGCTGATGTTGCGGCCGCGCCTGCTTGTTCTCGACGAGCCGTCCTTCGGCCTGGCGCCGATGATCGTGGAGTCGATCTTCAATATCATGCGCGAAATCAACGAGAGCGAGAATGTCAGCATGCTTCTGGTCGAGCAGAACGCGTCGCTGGCGCTGGAGCTCGCCGATCATGCCTATCTGCTTGAAACCGGCCAGGTGGTGACGTCCGGGCCGGCTGAGACGCTGCGCAAGGACGAGGTGATCCGACGATCATATCTCGGTTACTGAGGGCAGGGGGCGATGGAACTGTTTGTCCAACAAGTGCTGGCCGGGCTTGCGGTCGGTGGCATCTATGCCAGCCTCGCATTGGCGCTGGTGATGATCTACCAGGCGACCGAGCTGGTGAACTTCGCCCAGGGCGAGATGGCGATGTTCTCGACCTACATTGCCTGGCAGCTCGTGCAATCGGGGATTCCGTTCTGGGCGGCGTTTTTCCTCACCATCATCATCTCATTTGCCGGAGGCATCCTGATCGAGCGCTTGATCATCCGCCCCGCCCGCAACGCGCCGGTGCTGGCGATCGTGATCATCTTCATCGGCCTGCTGGTGATCCTGAACAGCCTGGCCGGATGGATCTGGACTTACACCAACCAGATCTTTCCGAGCCCGTTCCCCGACCGACCCTATCTCGGCGTCAATATCCAGGAGCTGGGGGCGATCGGCGTGACGCTCGTTGTGCTGCTGCTCGTCTTCGCCTTCTTCCGCTACACCACGCTGGGACTGGCCATGCGCGCGGCGGCGCAGAACCCGACCTCGAGCCGTCTTGTCGGCATCCGGGTCGGCTGGATGCTGGCGCTGGGCTGGGGGCTGGCGGCGGCGATCGGCGCGGTCGCCGGCATCATGGTGGCGCCGAAGCTCCAGCTCGATCCGAATATCATGGGGAGCGTGCTGCTCTACGCCTTCGCCGGCGCGCTGGTCGGCGGCATCTCCAGCCCCGGCGGGGCGGTGCTGGGCGGGTTCGCAGTGGGGGTGATCGAGAACCTGGTCGGCACCTACGTGCCCGTGGTGGGCTCCCAGCTCAAGCTCGCCGTGGCGCTCGTCCTGATCATCGGCGTGCTCACGGTGCGGCCGGCCGGCATCTTCGGCCGGTCCGTCGTGCACCGGGTCTGAGCGATGGGGGTCTGACCGATGACGAACGCTCCCGTCACCGGAGCCGAGGCCAGGACCATCGCCGGTCCCGGTAAACCCGCGATGAGCCCGGCGCGGCTCGCCGGCATCGCGCTGGCCGTCGCGGTCGCCCTCGGGCTGCCCTTCGTGGTCAGCGATTTTCATTCGTTTCAGCTGACCCAGGCGATCATCTATGCGATCGCCCTCCTAGGGCTCAACATGCTGACCGGCTACAATGGCCAGATCTCGCTCGGCCACGGCGCGTTCTATGCGATCGGCGCCTATACCGCGGCGATCTTGATCGACAAGGCCGGCGTGCCCTACTACGCGACGCTGCCGGTGGCAGGCATCCTGTGTTTCGTCGTCGGCTTCCTGTTCGGCCTGCCGGCGCTGCGCCTGGAGGGGCTTTACCTGGCGCTCGCGACACTTGCCCTGGCGCTGGTGGTGCCGCAGTTGCTGCGGTTCCGGCCGCTCGAAGGCCTGACCGACGGCGTGCAGGGCATCAGCCTCGACAAGCCCGAAGCGCCGTTCGGCCTGCCGCTGACGCCCGATCAGTGGCTGTATTTCTTCGCGCTTCTGGTCGCAGCGATCATGTTCTGGGCCGGGCACAACATGCTGAAGGGCCGGATCGGCCGCGCCATGATCGCCATCCGCGACCACCATATTTCGGCTGAAACGATGGGCATCAACACGGCGCTCGTGAAGTCGACGACGTTCGGCGTCAGTGCCCTCTATACCGGTGTGGCCGGCGCGCTCTCGGCCGTGGTCGTGGCCTTCGTGGCGCCGGATTCATTCGAGTTGTTCCTGTCGATCTCGTTGCTCGTCGGCATGGTGATCGGCGGTCTGGCCTCGGTCTCCGGGGCTATCTATGGGGGCCTCTTCGTCCAGTTCGTCCCCAATGTGGCAGAAGAGATATCGAAGGCGGCGCCGTGGGCAATCTACGGCGTGATCCTGATCCTCTTCATGTACTTCATGCCCGCGGGCATCGCCGGGTTCGTGCGTCAGGTGCAAGGCAGATTGCGCACCGCGCCGACCCGGTCGTCCGCGGATGGTTAGTGGGTCCCGACAGTTCGGGTCGATTGTTTTCTTATCGGAGGAAAGTAAGAATGAGCATGACCAGACGCTTGCTGTGCACGACGGGACTGGCGGCCGCCGTCGCGCTCGTTGCAACCCCGGGTTTGGCCCAGAAGAAGTATGGGCCCGGCGTGACCGACAAGGAGATCAAGATCGGGAACACCAACCCGTATAGCGGTCCCGCCTCGGCCTACGGCACGATCGGCCGCACCATCGCCGCCTACTTCAAGAAGGTGAATTCCGAGGGCGGCGTCAACGGGCGCATGGTCAATTTCGTCACACTCGACGACGGCTACAGCCCGCCCAAGACTGTGGAGCAGACGCGCAAGCTGGTCGAGCGCGAGCGCGTGCTTTTCGTGTTCCAGGGCCTCGGCACGGCGACCAATTCGGCGATCCACAAATACATGAACCGCAAAAAGGTGCCGCAGCTCTTCGTTGCCACCGGCGCCACCAAGTGGGGCCAGCCGAAGGCGTTTCCGTGGACCATGGGTTGGCAGCCGAGCTACCAGACCGAAGGGTCGATTTATGCCAAGTACATTCTGAAGAATATCAAGAACCCGAAGATCGCGATCCTTTATCAGAACGACGACTACGGTAAAGACTATCTGATTGGCCTGCGAGTCGGTCTAGGTGCTAAAGCCAAGGGCATGATCGTCAAGGCGTTGTCTTACGAGGTCTCGTCACCGACTGTCGATGCGCAGGTGGTGCAGCTCAAGAACTCCGGCGCCAATGTGTTCCTCAACGTAACGACACCGAAATTCGCCGTTCAGGCGATCAAGAAGGCCCACGATCTCGGCTGGAAGCCGGTGCAGTTCCTGAACAACGTTTCGGTCTCGGTGAGCCGCGTGATGAAGCCGGCGGGTTTTGAAAAATCTCGAGGCATTATCTCGTCGGCCTATGCCAAGGACCCGACCGATCCGCAATGGAAGAACGACAAGGAATACCTTGGTTGGCTCGCCTTCATGAAGAAGTGGTACTCGCGCGGCAGCGTGAACAGCTCGTTCAACGCCTATGGCTACGCCGTCGCGAAGACAATGGAGCGTGTGCTGAAGCAGGCGGGCGACAACCTGACCCGCGAAAACATCATGCGTCAGGCGGCCGGCTTGAAGGACGTTCGCATTCCGATGCTTCTTCCGGGCGTGGTGCTCAACACCGGTCCGGGCGATTTCCGGCCGATCGAGCAAATGCAGCTCCAGCGCTTCGAAGGCAATACCTGGAAGCTGTTCGGCCCGATCATTGACGCCAGCGGCAGCAGCTGACCGCGGCGTAGCCGGCGTTCGTATTACTGGCCGTCGGGTTCGTCCCGGCGGCTTCTTTTTGCTGTCTCCCGATGCCGCGACGTAGATGGACAGCACCTGTGCGGTGACCTACGCTCATGGTAAGACGCTGACCGGCCAGTATGTTCGGCCGTCGGCGGCAGGCGGAGAAAATGCCTTGAGCGACGACATCCTCGAGTTCCGGGACGTCACGATCCGGTTCAACGACGAGACGATCTATCAGGATCTGTCTTTTGGCGTTCGGCCGGGCGAGTTCCTGTGCATCCTGGGGCCGAGCGGCTGCGGAAAATCGACCTCGCTCCGGGTCATGGGCGATCTTATCCCGGTCGACGAGGGCACGGTCACGGTCGAGGGCGAGCCGGCACATGCGGCGTGGTCCAAGCTGGCTTATGTCTTCCAGCAACCGCGGCTGGTGCCCTGGCGCACGGCGCTGGCCAATGTGACGCTGGGCATGGAGCTGCGCTTTGAGCGCGGCAGCAAATCCCAGCGCAGCGAAAAGGCGCGGGCGCTGCTGGATATGGTCGGGCTCGGCCGCGATGCGGAGAAATATCCCTCGATGCTCTCCGGCGGCGAGCGTCAGCGCGTTGCCATTGCCCGGGCGCTCTCGGTCGACCCGCATATCATTTTGATGGATGAGCCGTTCTCCGCGCTCGACCTCAACACGCGCCAGCGGCTGCGCACCGAGATCATCGCGATCTGGCGCAATACCGGCAAGACCGTAATCTTCGTGACCCACGACATCGACGAGGCGCTGGTGCTGGCCGACCGCGTGCTGCTGTTATCGGACAAGCCGACCCGCGTGCTGGAGACCATCGAAATCGACGCGCCGCGCCCGCGCGTCGTGGAGACGACGCCGACATTGCGGCAACACAAGGAGCATTTGATCCGGCTTTTCCGGACCTTGGAGCGCCGCGACGATGGAGCCCCGCAAGACGGGCCGCCAGACGGACGGACGAACGAGGAAACGTCAAAAGACGAACAGTCCCGAAAGGAGGAGGTATCTTTATGAAATCGAAAACGAGGGTTCTTGGCGCATCGCTGGGTGTTGCGCTGATGGCCACGGTGGCCGCCGGCCCCGTAACGGCCAAGGAAACGATCACCTACGCCTATCTGCTCGACCCGGCGCTGGAAGGCGTGCTCTACGCGATCAAGACCGGCAAGGTGACGTCCAAGACGGTCGAGATCAAAGCCTCGGCGCTGGCGATCCCGGCACTGATCCAGTCGACGCCGGCCAAACGCTTCGACGTCATCATGAATGCGGTGATGGCGATCCCCTTCGCCAAGAAGCGCGGCCTCAATCTGGTTGTGCTGTCGACGGCGCTGCGCTCGTCCAAGGGCCGCCTGGGCGCGGGTATCTGGGTGAAGAAATCGAGCCCCTACAAGACGCTTGCCGATCTCAAGGGCAAGACGCTCGGCAACTATGCGCTACGCTCGACAGGCACGACGTGGATGCGCATCGCGCTGTGGAAGAAGCACGGCATGAACGTCTCCTACAAGAACGGTGACTTCAAATGGGTGCAGATCCAGGCGCCCGCGCTGTTGCCGGCGCTCGCCTCGGGCCGCATCGATGCGGCGACGCTGATCCACGCGCAGGCGTATAAGGCGCTGAAGTCGGGCGACTACCGGGTGCTCGCCTGGACCAACAAGGACATCAAGGAGCTCTTCGGCGTCGATTCGGTGGCGGCGGTGAACGTCACCTATCCCGAAAAGTTGGCCAAGCGGCCGGCGGCATTCCATGAATTCAGCCGGATGCTGCGCGCCTCGGTGCTCTACGCGGTCAAGAACCCCGAGGAGGTCGGCAAGGCGATCTCGGCCAAGTACAAGATCTCGCCGGAATACTTCAAGGCCTGGATGGCGGACTATTCCTTCTTCCCCGGCGCGGTCAGCGACCAGGACATGAAGGCGATGGAAGTCGTCTGGTCGAACGCCAAGGAGATGGGCATCATCAAGAAGGTGCCGAAGGCCGCCGACGTCGTCTGGAAGGACGCGATCCGCGAATAGGCCGACAGTAGCCGGCCAGTGAAGTCCGCCAATCCGCGTGCCGCGGGCCGCCAAGCGCGGCTCGCGGCGCACGCATTCACGCTCTTTGCCCTGGGCGTTTGGGCGGTCTATGGGCTTTTGGTCGAGAGCTACGTGATGCCCGGCCCCGCCGCGGTTGCGGTGCGGCTGGGCGAATTCGTGCTCGACATCCATCTGCTGAAACATGTGCTCTACACGATCGGGCATATCCTGGTGGCGGTGGCGATCTCCTTCGTGATCGGCAGCGCGGCGGCCCTGCTGGCCTTCTATTACCCGCCGACGCGCCTCATGGTGCATGGCCGGTTCAGCCCGTTCCTCAACTCGTTCTCCGGCATCGGCTGGACCCTGCTCGCGATCGTCTGGTTCGGTATCAACGATTTCACCGTGGTCTTCGCGATCAGCGCCGTCCTGGTGCCGTTTGCCATCATCAACATGCGCGAGGGGCTCGACGGGCTCGACGCCGATCTCTTCGAGATGAGCGAGAGCTTCACGCGGCGGCGCTTTCGCCGTTTCGTGCTGATCGTGATCCCGTCGCTCTATCCCTTCATCTTCGCCACCTTGCGGATCAGCTTCGGGGTGGCCTGGAAGGTGGCGCTGACCGCCGAGCTGCTCGGCGGCAATACCGGGCTCGGCTATCTGCTCAACCTGGCGCGCCAGGATTTCGACATGCCGCTGCTGCTGGCGGTGATCCTGATCATCATCGCCTTTGTCTATTCGACCGACCGGTTCGTCTTCGTGCCGATCCAGGGGCGGCTTGCGAGGCATCATGGCGCAGGCTGAGAGCAACACAGGCGCCAAGCCCGTGCGGCGCGCCCGCCGCACGGATCGGCCAAATCGGCTGCTCGAGCACATCTTTGCCGAGGGGCTGATCGTTGTCGCGATCCTCGGCTGGTGGCTGCTCTCGCTGGGCATGCCCGACTATGTGATGCCCGGACCTTTGGTCGTGGGCGAAGCGCTGGTCCGGCTCTTCATCGAGCCCGAATTTCTCGGTCACACGATGTGGAGCACCTTCCGCGTCGTCGCCTCGGTGATTATCGCGGTGCTGCTCGGCTGGGCGCTGGCGCAGCTGCCGCTGCGCTATCCGATCGCGCGCGAAATCGTCCACGACCGCATCAAGCCGTTCCTGAACTCGTTCCCGTCGGTCGGCTGGGCGATCCTGGCGGTGATCTGGATCGGCACCTCCGACGGCGCGATCATCTTTGTCGAGGTGGCGATCCTCACGCCGTTCTGTCTCGTCAACATCTCCGAGGGGCTGAAGGAGCTCGACCGCGAGCTGATCGAGATGGGGCAGAGCTTCACGCGCAGCCGCTGGAAAACCTTCTTCAAGATCACCGTGCCGCTGCTGATGCCCTATGTCATGGCCACGGTGCGCATCGCTTACGGGGTCGGCTGGAAGATCGCGCTGGTGGCCGAGCTATTCGGCGCCGAAACGGGCTTGGGTTTTCTCATGCAGCGCGCCCAGACTCTGGCCGACGCCTCGACGGTGTTCGCCACCTGCTTTGCCATCGTGCTGATGTTCTTCGCCGGCGAGAAGCTGGTGATCGACCCGTTGGCGCGCCGCTTCCAGCATCGCTGAGCCGGCGCGGGTATATCGAGGAGGGTTATCTGATGACGTCGATCAAGACCGAACACATGCCGGGCGCGCCGGCGATCGCCTACGATCACGCCGGCGAGGGACCGCTTGTCATCTTCATGCACGGCATCGGCGGCAACCGCAGCAACTGGAGCGACCAGGTCGCGCATTTCGCCGGGCGATTTCACGCGGTTGCCTGGGATGCCCGCGGCTATGGCGGCTCCGACGACTATCAAGGCCCGCTCGACTTCGGCGATTTCGCGGCCGATCTCCTCCGCCTGATTGATCATTTTGGGGAGGACAAAGCCCACCTCGTGGGCCTGTCGATGGGCGGGCGGATCGCCCAGGATTTCTATGTGCGCCACCCCGAGCGCGTGGCCAGCCTGGTGCTGGTCTCGACCTTCACGGGCTTTCACAAATTTTCCGAGGCCGACCGCCGGAAGTTCGTCGATCTGCGCAAGAAGCCGCTTGTCGAGGGCAAGGAGCCAAAGGACATCGCGCCCATCGTGGCGAAAACGCTGGTCGGCCCGAATGCAACGCCGGCGCAGTACGAGCGCCTGGTCGCCAGCATGGCCGCGCTGCACAAGGAGAGCTACATCAAGACCGTCGAGGCGACGACGATGTACGACCGCGACGCCGAGCTCGAGGCGATCGCGGTGCCCACCCAACTCGTGTTCGGCGAGTTCGACAGCCTGACGACCAAGGAAATGGGCGAGGAGATGGCCGGGCGCGTCGAGGGCTCGGAATACGTCCTGATCGAGGATTCCGGCCATCTCATCAATCTTGAGCAACGCCAGGCCTTCGATGCAGCCGTCATGGACTTCCTGATGCGGCAGACCGCCTGAGCGCTTCCGCACGTCCGCATGGCACAATTCCGCAAGGCGGGACTTCCGCCGCGGCGGGGACTGTGGGCTTGCGGGGGGCCGTCTTCCGGGGTACCCCATGGGAAAGTCCCGGAGGCGTACTCCGGGGTCCGGGTCCAAAGACAGTTCAGGGAGGGATGGCGCCAAATGGCTACCGTCAACTGTGAAGTGCGCGACGGGATCGCGATCCTCACGCTCGATAATCCGCCGGTCAACGGCCTCGGCGCCGACTTGCGCACGGCCTTCAAGGAACGCTACGACACGGCCGCGGCCGACCCCGAGGTCAAGGCCATGGTGGTCGCGGGCGCGGGCCGGATGTTCTGCGCCGGGGCGGATATCAGCGAGTTCGGCAAGTCCGAGCCCGCCGGCGCGCCGAAATTGCAGCCGGTGCTCGACGCGATGGAGGCCGGCGACAAGCCGGTGGTCGCGGCGATCCACGGCGTGGCGCTGGGCGGCGGGGCGGAGGTCGCGTTGGCCTGCCACTACCGGGTGGCGCTGGCCTCCGCGCGCTTCGGCCTGCCCGAGGTTTCGCTCGGCCTCATCCCGGGCGCCGGCGGCACCCAGCGCCTACCGCGCCTGATCGACGTGAAGGAGGCGCTCGATCTCATCACCAGCGGCCGGCCCGTGCCAGCGGGCAAGGCCAAGGCGCTGGGCGTGGTCGACGAGGTCGTCGAGGATGACGTGCTCGACGCCGCGATCGCTTATGCACGCAAGCTGGTCGCCGACGGCACCAAACCGCGGCGCGCGTCGGAGCAGACCAAATCGATCGAGGCGGCGAAGGCCGAACCCGGGCTCTTCGACGACTTCAAGAAAACCCTGGCCAAGCGCCAGCGCAATCTCGAAGCGCCGGCCGCGGCGGTCGACGCCGTGAAGGCGGCGACCGAGCTCGACTTCGCCGCTGGCCAGGAATTCGAACGCGCCACGTTCAAGAAGCTCGTCGCCTCCGACCAGTCGAAGGCGCTGCGCTATGCCTTCTTCATCGAGCGCGAGGCGAACAAGATCGACGACGTGCCGAAGGACACGCCGACCCTGCCGATCAAACAGGCGGCGATCATCGGCTGTGGCACCATGGGCGGCGGCATCGCCATGAACTTCGCCAACGGCGGCATTCCGGTGACCGTGCTGGAGAGTGCGCAGGACGCGCTCGATCATGGGCTCGGCGTCATCAAGAAGAACTACGCTGCGACAGTCGCCAAGGGGCGGCTGAAGCAGGACGCCATGGACGAGCGCCTGGCGCTCATCACCGGCACCACCAGCTATGACGATCTGGCCGACGCCGACCTCATCATCGAGGCGGTGTTCGAGGATATGGACGTCAAGAAAGACGTGTTCACCAAGCTCGATACGGTGGCCAAGCCCGAAGCGATCCTCGCCACCAACACCTCAACGCTCAATGTCGACGCGATCGCTGGTGCGACCAGTCGGCCCGAGAAAGTCGTCGGCACGCATTTTTTCTCGCCGGCAAACGTGATGCGACTGCTGGAGAATGTGCGCGGCGAGAACACCTCCAAGGAGACCATCGCCACGGTGATGGCTCTCTCCAAGAAGATCGGCAAGGTGGGCGTTCTGGTCGGCAACTGCTTCGGCTTCGTCGGCAACCGCATGCTCTATCCTTACTCGCGCCAGGCCAGCTTCCTGCTCGAAGAGGGTTGCCTGCCGCAGGATGTCGATCGGGTGATCTACGACTTCGGCTTCGCCATGGGGCCCTTCGCGGTCGGCGATCTGGCCGGCCTCGATATTGGCTATGCCGTGCGCAAGGCAAACCCGCAGATCGCACCGACCAATAGGCGTTATTCCGGGATCGCCGACAAGCTGGTCGAGTTGGGCCGCAAGGGCCAGAAGACGCAGGCCGGCTGGTACAAATACGAAGACGGCAGCCGCGCGCCGATCCCCGATCCGGTGGTCGAAGATATCATCGTCAAGACCTCCGAAGAGCTCGGCATCGAGCGGCGGGCGATCTCCGACGAGGAAATCCTGCAGCGCTGCATGTATCCGCTGATCAACGAGGGCGCCAAGATCCTGGAGGAAGGGATCGCCCAGCGGCCCTCCGACATCGACGTGATCTGGCTCTATGGCTACGGCTTCCCGCGCTATCGGGGCGGGCCGATGCACTACGCCGACACGGTCGGAGTGAGCCACGTCTACGACGTCATGTCGAAGCTCTACGACACCCACGGCGACTGGCTGGAGCCGTCGGCGCTGCTGAAGGACCTGGCGGCGAAGGGCAAGAGTTTCGCGGATCTGTAGGGAAGAAACCCTACTACGCGCATTGACCTGCTACGACACGGCCTGTTAGTTGAGCAATCAGGGCTCTGCAATCGCAAAACCTATTCGCTTGATGAATCCAGTTCCCGAAGGAACCCTAAATACTCTCGGGCTTCTTTATCATTGGGATTGACATTGACGATATAGTTCGCCCGACCTATGAGAAATTTAATATGATTGCCTTTGCTAATCTGGCGATTGCGTAAATGTGTATCTAGGCCGAATTTCTTTATAAAAAATACCTCTTGTCTTAATTTTCGTCTAATTAGTCTGGGAGCTTGGAGTTTTTCATTTACGATTATTCCCGTTACTTTTTGTTGGCGCCCTTTGTGCATCAACCTTGTTTTTGCGTCATTAACTTGGAACCCATGCTCGTTAAGGACTTTTCTGACGAATTGAATAAGAGAACCTACCGGCAAATCCCCGGAAAAGCTGATGTCGTCCGCGTACCGTGTGTAGCGAAATCCATTTTTTAGTGCAAAACCTAAGAATCGTTTGTCAAGACTTCTACATACTATATTTGATAGTGCCGGGCTTGTGGGCGCACCTTGAGGCAAACTATCATATAGCGAGCACAATTCTGTAAGGAGTTTTGAAACAGCCGCTGAGTATCCGATTTTGTTAAAGATAGCGTTGATCATCGATTTATTAATACTGCCAAAAAAATCTTCAATATCCATAGACAATAATTTGGGTTGGTTCCTATGAAATCTCGCGTTGTCCCGAATTGATTTATTTCGAACGAATCCTTTTGCAGCCGGGTGTACTTCAATTTTTTCAAGTATATTTTCTAGTATCCAGCGTTGTATCTCTTTTAAACTAGGTAGGGGCTCAGATATCGTGCGAACGCCTCCGCTTCTTTTTCGAATGTCAAATTGTCGATAAAAATGAAATTTGGCGTTAGTCGCGCCCAAAATGTAATTGAGAGAATATCCTGCAAGGTAAGAGAAATGTGTTTGGTCGAAAATGATAGGCAGGCTGCGGAAATAAAGCCGGTTGGCGTACTCAAGACAGGCCACGATGTATTGCTCGTCGTGCCCCGCAGCCTTGGCTGTCCGGCGAAAACGCACAGCATAATTCTCCCATCTATCGGGATGGGATGTTTTTCTCGCAACCACCACGGACCACTACTAGCGTTTATATCGCCAACTTAGGTCGACGACTAAGTCGATCTAAGTTGGTGCTGAGGTCTAAACCGAAGCGCGTAGCAATCGCGAGCGGCAAATTCCATTTGACGGGAGCGGTTGCTACGCCGGCTTGAAGGTCAGTTCGTCCCAGAACGGCGAATCGCCGCTCCAAAACCAAACTACAGATGGTACTAGTGATCCTCTTCGTGAAATGCACGAACTACCGCCTTCGATGGTAAGTATACATCCTCGTCCGCGGATTTTTCAATGCGTTCGCTGTCCTGGGGGCTGATCCATCCACCATCACTTCTCGGTCTTGATTCCCCATGCGTTTGCAAAAATTCGCGCCCCTCTTCAGTTACTTCGACGGACTCGTTGGACAAGGACAGTAATCTGTTCTCATGTGCGATCGTTAGCAAACGCGCAATCTGCGAATACAATAGGCCGCGCTTGACAAGCGGGTCAGTACCTTTGTTAGCGATAAGCAATTGAACAAGTAATTTAAGATTCGGAACATCTTCTGCTCTTATCTCGGAAAGGGTGCCGGCCATTTCTCATGACTCCTGGTTGTCGGACACCAAAAAACCGGAAATGTATTGTCGGGCGTTCTTATAAGCGAAATAAGCCCTTCAGAATTCATGTAACCATGTTTTTCGAGGGGTGTTATCATTAATCGTCTTTCCATTTTGTCCATAGTCGACAACGCAAGAAGTTTGTTTTTCACTCGAATAGAATCGCTAATTCCACGCTTTTGCATAATAGAAAAAAACAATCCGTATCCGAATTCATGTAAAGCTTTAATCCCAATCGACAAGCAAGCAATACAAACAACCAAAACTATTTCATCGGGAACTTTGTGATTGTCATTGTAGTGTTCTAGAGTTTGCAAAAGTGTTTCTCCTGTTCCCACAAAATCATCCATAAGAAACAATATTGAATTACTTCTTTTTGCGTGGTTTTTAGTAAGATACTCAAGTGAATCATAGGATACGATTTTTTTGTTTTTGGTTTCTTCTTGTTGCCGCAAAATCAAATGTTGAAATTGATATGGTATAATACTAGGGCTTTTTATTCGGCCTATTTGTTTTGGTGGCATCGCGGGGACGCAAAATATGTGCGTTCTATCTTTGTATAATTCTGCCGGTATAGAAAAAAATGCCCTATTTAGATGCAGCAGGTATGCAACTACATCTATTTTGATAAAGTCATTCGAAATAAGTAGGATAAGTTCTTTTTCTTCATCTCCCAATCTATCTATTAGGTTGCAAAAATTATTGAAAAGATCCTTTTGTTCAGGGATTTCACCTTCATTAATTGGCCAGCCTTTGGCTTCAAATATCCGCCTAATTCGTTGAATCTCGTTCAGCCCAAGTGCCATTTTTCAGAGTGCCGGTGGTGATGTCGGGATTTCTACTAATGATATCCTATATCGCGGCGAAGATATCGTTCAACGGGTCATTCGAACCTCGATTGATCGGTGTTTTCTTGATTTATCGGCGGCGCTCTGACTTCTTCCGAATGCTTTGTTGGGAGCCCACAGACGTTGGCATTCGGGAAAGCCATCGGTATGTATTGAGCACGGAAACTGTGAGAGGGGAGAATGACCATGCGTGAAGCAGTGATCGTCTCAACGGCACGGACGCCGATCGGCAAGGCCTATCGCGGCGCCTTCAACGACACGCAAGCCCAGGAGCTGGGGGGCCACGCGATCAAACACGCGGTCGAGCGTGCCGGCGTCGATCCGGCCGAGATCGAGGATGTGATCATGGGTGCGGCCTTGCAGCAGGGCTCGACCCACTCGAACACGGCGCGGCAATGCGCGATCCGCGCCGGGCTGCCGGACACGGTTCCGGGCATGACCATCGACCGCCAGTGCTCGTCGGGCATGATGGCGATCGGCACCGCGGCCAAGCAGATCATCGACGACGGCATGCAGATCGCGATCGGCGGCGGCCTGGAATCGATTTCGCTGGTCCAGAACGACAAGCTGAACCTGTCCCGCGCGAAAGATCCCTGGATCGCCGAGCACATGCCGGCAATCTATATGTCGATGCTGGAAACCGCCGAGACCGTGGCCGGCCGCTACGGCGTCGCCCGCGAGGTGCAGGACGAATACGCCGTGCAGTCGCAGGCGCGCACCGCGGCTGCGCAGCAGGCCGGGCGTTTCGACGACGAGATCGTGCCATTGGCCTCGGTCAAGCTGGTGCAGAACCGCGAGACCTCGGAGATCTCACGAGAAGAGGCGCTGCTCGAGCGCGACGAGGGCAACCGCCCCGGCACCGGGATGGAAGACCTGCAAAAGCTCAACCCCGTGTTCAAGGACGGCATGGTCATCAAGGAGGGCCAGTACATCACCGCCGGCAATGCCTCGCAGCTTTCCGACGGTGCCTCGGCGGCGGTCCTCATGGAGGCCAAGGAAGCCGAAAAGCGCGGCCTTACCCCGCTCGGCATCTATCGCGGGATGGCGGTCGCCGGCACCAATCCGGACGAGATGGGCATCGGCCCGGTCTATGCCGTGCCCAAGCTCTTGGAGAAGAACGGCCTCACCATGGACGACATCGATCTGTGGGAGCTGAACGAAGCCTTCGCCGTGCAGGTGCTCTATTGCCGCGACACGCTGGGCATTCCCGACGACAAACTGAACGTCAATGGCGGCGCCATCTCGATCGGCCATCCCTACGGCATGTCGGGCGCGCGCATGGTTGGCCACGCGCTGATCGAGGGCAAACGCCGCGATGCGAAATACGTCGTCTGCACCATGTGCGTCGGCGGCGGCATGGGCGCGGCGGGGCTGTTCGAGGTGGCGTGAGGGCAGAAGCGACGGCGGCCAAGGTCGTTGCCGGGCGGGTTGAAAACCCGCCCCTACAAATAGCGGTCCGTGCCCTTATTCGCAGCGGCGGGTCTTAGCGGCGGGACTAGTCGATCAGGCCTTCCGCGCGCATCGCTTCCTGCACGGCGGGCCGCGCGGCGACACGCGCCCGGTAGTCGCACAGAACCGGCCAGGAGCCCATGTCGACATTCACGTATCCCGCCCAGTTGAGGATCGTGAAGCAATAGGCATCGGCGACGCTGAACGCCTCGCCCATCAGATATTGCCGGTCGGCCAGATGCCGTTCGACGATGTCGAAACGGTGCGCGAGGCGCTTCATTACGGTCGCGCGATACTCGTCGTTGAGCCCGGCATCAAAGAGCGGCGTGTAGCGCCGATGAAGCTCCGATGAGACAAAACTCAGCCACTCAAGGACCCGGTATCGCGCCATGGTCAACGCCGGCGGGATAAGGCCCGTCTGCGGCACCTGATCGGCCAGGTATTGCACGATCACGCCGCCTTCGGTGAGGATCTGGCCGTCGTTGAGCACCAGGACCGGCACGCAGCCCAGGGGATGGATGGCGCGAAAGTCAGTGCCGCTTTCGGTCCGGCCTGCGGCCACATCCACCTGCTCGATCTCGTGGCGCAGCGCGGCCTCGCACAACACGATGTGGGGCGACAGCGCGCAGGAGCCGGGATCGTAGTAGAGTTTCATCATGGTCGACATTAACGCAGGATCACGGGAATGCGGGCGGGTTTCAAACCTGCCCGTGGGGCCGTAATCTCACAGCCATGACCGGCACCAAGGACCCCGAAACCATCGCTGTCCGGGCCGACGAGCGCTTCGATGCGGGGCCGCTCGAGGCGTGGCTGCGCGAGCACCTGCCGGGCACCGACGGCCCCATGACGCTCGCCCAATATGGCGGCGGGCATGCCAACCTGACCTATCTGGTGAGCTTCCAGGGAGGCGCCGACTACGTCGTGCGGCGGCCGCCGCTGGGGCCGGTGGCGCCCTCGGCGCACGACATGGAGCGCGAGCACCGGGTACTGGCGCCGCTCTCCCGCGTCTTCGACAAGGCACCGGTCTCATATGTTTTTTGTGAGGATGAGAGCGTGATCGGTGCGCCTTTCCATGTGATGGAACGCCGCCGCGGCTTCGTCATTCGAAAAGAAATCCCCGCGCTTTTTGCAAGGGATTCGGGCCTCAACCGGCGGATCGGCGAGATGCTGATCGACACGCTGGCCGATCTTCACCTGGTTGACCCGGACGCGGCGGGCCTGGGTGATCTCGGCCGGCCGGAGGGCTTTGTTCAACGCCAGCTCGAGGGCTGGACCAAGCGCTGGCACGCCGCCAAGGACCATGACAGCGCCGAGATCGACGCGCAAATCGCCTGGCTCGCCAAGGGGCTGCCGTTATCAGGTCGCGTCTCATTGCTCCACAACGACTACAAGCTCGACAATGTGCTGGTCGACAATGACGATCCCGGCGCTTGCGTCGCCGTGCTCGACTGGGACATGTGCACGCGCGGCGATCCGCTGCTCGATCTGGGCTATCTCTTGAATTTCTGGGCGCAGGCGGGCGACCCCGACGGCTGGGCGTC
>Ga0209633_10002640_pt1 | contig 17080 bp, 22 predicted proteins | sample Cruoilmetagenom1_FD_187290 | JGI IMG/M metagenome (GOLD analysis project Ga0209633, IMG submission 187290) | Oil polluted marine microbial communities from Coal Oil Point, Santa Barbara, California, USA - Sample 1 (SPAdes) (version 2) | ecosystem: Environmental > Aquatic > Marine > Oil seeps ... | reverse complement strand
CGGAGCTCTGGAATGACATCGTCATGAAAGGTGCGCTGAAAGATGGCGGCATGCCGGGCTTTGGCGACGCGTATAGTGAGGCTGATATGGAAGCGGTCAGGCAATTCGTGATCGACCGCTCAAGGGCTGCCATGAAATAGACTTTGGTTTGTAAAAAAGGAGATGCAGGTGCAATATTGGTTCGATTAATCCGACCGCTTGCATCTCCGCGCAATAATCTGCCTAACAATAATTTGCGGGAACATTCATGACCGAGACCAATCCAGAAATAGCCCACACCATCCAAACAGGCACATTCCAAACCAATTATCATGATCAGGGATCCGGGCATCCGATATTCCTCATTCACGGCTCTGGCCCTGGCGTTACCGCATGGGCTAATTGGCGGTTAGTCATACCGGAGCTTGCAAAAAACTTCCGGGTCATCGCACCTGACATGCTCGGTTTTGGCTATACGGATCGCCCGGTTGGTGTCACCTATTCAATGGACGGTTGGGTCGATCATGCAGTTTCAATAATGGACGCGCTCAATATTGAGAAAACCCATCTTGTCGGCAATAGCTTTGGTGGCGCACTCGCACTCGCACTCGCTATCCGCCATCCGGACAGGGTCGAGCGTCTCGTGCTTATGGGTTCGGTTGGCGTCCCGTTCGAGATCACACAAGGGCTTGATGATGTGTGGGGTTACGCGCCTTCGCTTGAGAACATGCGCAAGCTTCTCGATATTTTTGCCTATGATCGCTCCCTTGTGACAGACGAACTCGCCGAACTGCGTTATCAAGCGAGCATTCGCCCGGGCTTTCAGGAAAGTTTTAGCGCCATGTTCCCAGCACCCCGGCAAAGATGGGTCGATGCAATGACTTCGCCTGACCATGATATAACAAAAATCGCACACGAAACGCTGATCATCCACGGGCGGGACGATCAGGTTATACCGGTCGAAACCTCCATGAAGCTCAACCGTCGGATTGAGAGGTCGCAACTTCATATTTTTGGTCAATGCGGTCACTGGACCCAGATCGAACATAATGCGCGGTTCAATCGACTTGTGAGTGATTTCCTTAGTGAATAAGATGAGCTCTAGGGTCTTTCATCTTTTAACTGAACCAAAAGATGTGGCTCAAGTCTTTGTTTTATCGCATTGTGACTAAGTCACTCGAACCGGCGACTAGTCGCATAACCGCGCACACCGCTGCCTCCGGACACTTAGTGTCGGGGCAGGCTTTATCCTGAAAATGCTTTAAAGGTTCGATGTAATCGCGGGAGGGGCTTTCATGAAATTTGTCATCATCGGTGTCGGCGCCATTGGGGGGTATTATGGTGCGCGCCTTGTGGATGCCGGTCACGATGTTGTGTTTGTGGCGCGCGGAGCCCATCTCGAGGCCATCCGCGCAAACGGCCTTGAGGTCAGCCATCCCGACTGGAATTTTCACCAAGCGGTCACTGCTTGCGATATGGACGAGCTCGCTTCAGATCATCCGGCATCCGGTGTGGACACAGTTTTTCTATGTACGAAAGCAATGGCGACCAAAGAAATAGCCCTTGCTCTTAGATTCTGGGTCCGGCGGACGTCACTGGCAATCGTATCGCTACAAAATGGTGTTGATAATGAAGCAATTCTCGCGAAAAACCTGGAGAATGCCTGGATTATCGGTGGCGTGGCGCGGCGCATCGGTGGCGGTATAAACGCACCAGGTAAAATCGAAGTCAAAGGCATCGCCGAGGTTCTTCTTGGGGCGTGGCCTGATAATCGCTCGACACCCCAAGAATATCACACCGGAGTTCAGGTTCTGGGTGACGCTATGAACGCCGCCAATATTCCAACCATCATCACAGACAATATCCAGGAAGAGCTGTGGCGCAAGCTTGTTATCAATAATGGCGTTAATCCACTGACGGCCTTAACCGGGCTCGATACACAAGCACTTTTAAAAAATCCGGAACTCGCGGCACTTGTGAAAAAAATGATGCTGGAAACCGTATCCGCATCGCGAGCAAAAGGATTGCAACTCACGAGCAAGGACGCAAATGACATGTTCGAACTTATATCCACATTTGATGCGATTAAATCATCAATGCAGATTGATGTTGAAAACGGTCGTGCGCCTGAGATTGACGCCATAGCCGGTCCGGTAATCGCTGGGGCAGGGGAGCTTGGTATATCGGCACCCGTCACAGAGGCGGTTTCAGCACTTCTCAAACACCTAGTTGCAACTCAAAAAGGTAATTAAAATATCCGAGTGAGGATAATCCAGCCGGTAACGAATATCGGGCTTAGTACGGTTGTTATGAAAATGGCCTGCCCGAGAAAAGGGTCTTCGCTTTTACCAAATTCTGATTGCAAAACAACAAGAACGATGGCTGCTGGGGCGCTGGCGGATACGACAAGCATATCGCCATGCATGGGGGCAAAACCAAACATATAGACCAACCCCCATGTGATGGCGGGGGCAAGTATGAGCTTCAAGAATACCGCCAGGCTTAATTGGCTCTTTGGTACTTTGCCATTAGCGTGGGAGAGCTGCGCGCCAAGTGTGAAAAGGGCCAGCGGAATAAACGCCTGACCAAGAAGCCCGAGGGGGCGCGTTACAAATTCCGGTAGCGTTAAGCCGGAAGCGTTTATAAAAAGGCCAACGATGATTGAAGGCACCATAGGTGTTGACCAGATCGATGCGAAGAACGATGGGCGGGAAACCGATTTATCGCTTATCAACCACACGACAAAGCCGAACATGACAATCGCACTGATGGCAAAAATTATTGTTTGGTGGAGAATAAATTCTGGCGGGAACGCTGACTTGATAAGAGGTACGGAGTAATTACCGGTATTGGACATGGCCGCGACCAAGCCGAACAACACGCGGAGATGCGGCGGCATCTTTAAAAGACTGGCAATAAACCATCCAACAAACCCGAGAATGAGCATTTGCAAAGGTGTGTACCAGACGGTTGGCCAGGCTTCGGTTAGGGGTATTTCCGTGGTCGAGAGGTAGTGAATGAAAAATGACGGCACAACGACAAACATCAAGAAGCGATTGAAACTGCTGATGTGGAGTTTGAGATAGGGTTGCAATACATAGCCCATACCGATCAGCGCAATGATTGGGAGCGTAATGCCCGAAAAGACCTCAAGAAATATTTCCATGGGTGCAGGTCAGATCTGCATAGGTCTGTCGGTAATGACAGCCGTGCCAGAAAGCGATGCCACTAGTTCATCCGCACCATTTCTCACCTCAATGCGGAAATTTCCAAGCCGCTTGGAGCGCGATATCTCTGTTGCCGTCGCTCGCAAGGTCTCTCCGGCACGCACTGGTTTCATGAAGCAGATATGCGCCTCGATGCCGCCTGCAATCACGCCGTATTGGTTGCAGGCATAGCCAAATGCCGCATCTCCCAAGGTGAATGTAACACCGCCCTGGGCGACGCCATTAAAATTGAGATGGCGGTCCTCGATGAGAAGTTCGGTTTGGGCGTAGCCGGGCCTGGCATCGATTAGTTTTACCCCGAGATCCGAGACAAAGCGATCTTTGCGGGCAAGCTCATTAGCATCAATTGAACCCGATATGTTATTCCCGGTCCCCATGGTCATCTACTCCGCCGCTTCGTCAGGCTTATAGATCGGCATGGTCATATCAAAAATATTTTCGACACGCACATAAGAACGCCCGCCCAGGCGTCCAACCATATTGAGCGCCTCTTGCTTTACATGGTATCCGTCAATCAGGTCATCTCGGATGTGTAATAGTTTAATCTCCGCAATAACAAGGCCGTATGATTTACCGGGTGGGCCAATTTCGACCACCTGATTGAGGGCGCACTCCATATTAATCGGCGAATCTTTCACCCGCGGTGCTTTGACCCCTACAGAAGATATCTGGGTGAGGCCTGACACATCAAATTCATTAATGTCGCTCGGGTATTCCGCTGACGTCATATTCATGGCTTCGGTAATATCCTGCGTCACGACATTAACAACAAATTCGCCTGTTGCTTCTATATTGGCAAGCGTATCTTTTGATTTGTCTGGCGTCTGTCGCTGAATGGATACAATGATGGTCGGGGGATTGTAACAAACAGCATTAAAAAACGAGTAAGGCGCAAGATTAACCTCCCCCGCCTCGGAAACACTTGAGATGAAAGCAATCGGTCGCGGTACGACTATGGCCTTCATGACATTGTAAAATCCGTCATAGTCTTTCGGATCAATTTCCATAAAGTCTCCCCAGAGGCAAATTTAATCAATTTTTTTATTCATCACGTACACCGGACATACGTTTTTAATGACATTATGTATCATCCTCGAGATGAACGACCACATCAATGCGGGCGATGCGAGTTCCTTCGGGCGATTGGGGAAGCCCCATAACCTGTATCTGCTCGGCATCGATATCAACAAGCTCGCCGTTATGATTGCTATAAAAGTGACAGTGGTTGTTTGTGTTCGTATCAAAGAAGGCAGTTGACCCGACAACAGCAACTTCTCGCAAAAGACCGACACCCGTAAATTGATGGAGGGTATTATAAACTGTAGCCAGTGAAATTTTGAGCCCGCTATCGCGTGCCTGTCGGTAAAGATCTTCTGCGGTAACGTGGCGGTCGCCCGGAACAAACAATAGCTCACCAAGTTCAACCCGCTGATGGGTGGCACGCAGTCCCCGCTCCTCAATCCGTTTTACGATGGTCTGGCGGCTCACGTTATCCATTCTGATTTCCATGCTTGTTACACCCAATCAATAATTTCGAGATTAATTTAACGGTACAGTGACACATGTGCAAGAGGGGGAGTGGATCTGCTACTTGATATTGATCCATTACGTTTAGATTAACGTTGTCAGTTCAGTCGAATGATCACTTGCGATCAATCAGAGATTTTTTCGATTGCCATAACAGTCGCATCAATATGCTCCTCAAGTAGTTTAGCCGCGAGATCCGCGTCACGAGCCATGGCGGCACGGTAGATCGCCCGGTGCTCATCCTGAAAATCCCGGGGCATAGGATGTTTGGCAAGTGACAGACGAATATAACGGCTAGAATGATCGAGTAATATACTTCTGAAATGCAGGAGCCATGGGTTTTCACATGCCGAAACCAGCGCCCGGTGGAAATCGCGATTACGTCGTTCCCATTCATCCGACATGTCATCAGGGATAGTATCGTACCGGTTTTCTAGCTCTGCCAGCCTGCCGTAAGCCAGTCCGACATTATCTTCCCAGTCTTTTCCACCAAGTTTAATGGAATCCATTAAGCCCTTGATCTCCAATAGTTTTCTGAGATCGGCCACAGCCATAAAATCTTCATGAGAGATGGGGGAAACGTAAAAACCACGTTGCCCTATGGTGGTGACCAACGTATCAGCGGCGAGTTTCGAAAGAACCTCGCGCATGGTGCTCGCACCAATATTATAATTGATCCGTATATCTTCAGCTCTGAGTTTAGTACCTGGTTTAATCACACCAGTTACGATTTCTTGCCGCATACGGCGATAGGCAACTTCAACACGCGTTTTCGGTTCGCCCTCACTATCTCTCGACCGAATGGTGGGAATTTCGTTTTTGTTGCTCATTGCTTGCTCCCTTTTTCAGAAGAAACTCGAAAAACTCTAAAATCTGGCGGTTGATCCCCTGAATTTCAATGTTTTCTACTTTGACTTGAATATATATGGATGGTCAAGCATCTAATAATATATAATAAAATGCCGGATTTATAGACCTAATTTGACGGTTATTTTGAGATGATCAACAGAATTTGAGGCAGGTTTTAGAAAATCTCGAAAATAATGTTGACCTGGAATTTTTTTCCGTTCAGTATCAGATCAACAACCGCAAAGACGGTATTTCGAGCAAAACCCATATCAACTCCAATTGCTCGAAATTATAATGAGTGAGGAACCGGCCAATGATTAACCCTGAGTTTTCGGGTCATCATTTTCATATCGCCAAATCTACTCCTGATTCCGGGAATTACCGGAGCGGGAATAGCCCTTTGGGTGCTTCCTCAATATTACACTTTAAATATAGATCCACTTCAAAGTTTTACGCGCACGTACAGCAGCACGGGAGCGTAAACTGAAATATGCAAGATGCAGATTATCAAATCGAGATTGAGGGCGAAGATGGTGGAAGTTTCACATGCGCCGGTGATGATCGCGCACTACTTGCCATGGAACAACAGGGGCAACATCTCATACCGGTCGGATGTCGGCGTGGAGGGTGCGGAATATGCAAGGTCCAGGTTCTAAGCGGAGAATACGAGACGTTGGTGATGAGCCGCGCACAAGTGAGCGAAGAGGAAGAAGCAAAGGGGTTTGCGCTTGCATGCAGGCTCGAACCACGAAGTGATTTAAAACTAAATGTCGTCAATCAGATCTGGATTGAACGGCGCAAAGAACAATTAGCAAAAAGACAATTGGGAGGTTAATTATGGCGATGTCTGGTGTTATGAGGCCGGGTTTTGTGCAGCTCAGGGTGCTCGACCTTGATGAGGCGATAGCACATTATGAAGGACGGATGGGGCTGGAGCTTGTCAGCCGGGAAGCCGATGACAGGGCATATTTGCGCGCTTATGATGAGTTTGATCGCCACAGCATTATCCTCCGCAAAGCCGACAGCCCAGGCATGGATGTTATGGGCTTCAAGGTCGCGACCGATGCAGATCTTGCCAATTTTGAAGCCCGCCTCCGCAATAAGGGCGTGACAGTCACCGAAATACCAGCTGGCGAACAACCAGGCATGGGGCGCCGGGTGCGCTTTGAAACCGCTACAGCGCATTCATTTGATTTATACTCCGAATGTGCACTTTCCGATAATGGTCCGATGACGGACAACCCAGACATTTGGCGTCATGAGCCCAAGGGCATGCGTATCGTGCGTTTTGATCATTGTCTCGTTTATGGTGGCGACATTGATGGGACGGCCGAAATATTTACGGAATGCCTTGATTTCAAGATCTCGGAGCAGGCTGTTGATCCCGAAAACGGGATGAAAATTGCTATCTTCCTTACCTGTAGCAACAAAGCCCATGACGTGGCGTTGGTGCGTTTTGAAGAAGACGGAAAATTCCATCACGCCTCATTCTACCTTGAGTCCTGGGCGGATGTCGGCCACGCAGCGGATCTTATTGCTAGGCACGATGTCTCCCTTGATATCGGACCAACGCGGCACGGCATTACCCGTGGCCAGACGATCTATTTCTTTGATCCATCTGGCAATCGCAATGAGGTCTTCTCTGGCGGCTATACCTATTTCCCGGACAGTCCGCTAAGGCAATGGACGGCAGACCAGGCGGGCAAGGCAATTTTTTATTACGAAAAAGAGCTGAATGACCGCTTCATGGGAGTGGTCACCTGATGCAGGCCACCAAACCCAGTGCTGAACTTACCTATGAGGCTGCTTTGGCTGCGGTTACTGCTGCGATAGAGAAGGGCATCGATATCGGCTGCAATATGAACGCCTCTGTCGTCGACAAAGGCGGAAATCAATTGGCGTTTATTCGCGTACCCGGTGCTTTTTTACAATCGGCCTCAATAGCTGAAGACAAAGCCTATACGTCTGCCGGGTTTGGCTTGCCAACTATTAATATTTTCGCGCTCATGAAAACATCTGAGGCGCTAAAAGCCGGGCTCACAGAACGTCCTCGCATAGTTGTTTTTGGTGGCGGATTGCCAATTGTCATTGGCGGTCAACTGGTTGGTGGAATCGGCGTTTCAGGCGGTTCCGAGGAGCAAGACACACAATGCGCCTATGCGGGATTAAGCGCTATTGGTGCAGATCCGGTCGTCGGCTGATCAGGATAATTAGATGTACTCTAGTTTGGAGTTGGCATTATGAATATAGAAAGTAATAAAGCTCTGGCAATTGATGCCGGCCGGTCAAACGTTCTCAATTTTATTGATGGACAATTCAAGCCATCGGGGACGGGGCAAACTTACCAGAATATTGCTCCGGCGACGGGTGAGCTCCTTGGCATGATCCATGAAGCGAGCGAAGCTGATGTAGATGCCGCTGTCCGCGCTGCAAAAGCTGCACTCAGCGGCCCTTGGGGCAAGCTTTCTGTTGCGGAGCGCACAGAAATGCTCGCAGCAGTTGCCGACGAAATTGACCGCAGGTTTGATGATTTTCTGGCTGCCGAAATTGCTGACACCGGCAAACCCGCATCGCTCGCCCGCCATATTGATATTCCGCGCGGTGCGGCGAATTTTAAAATGTTTGCCGATGTTATTAAAACAATCCCCGGTGAAGCTTTTACCATGCCTACACCTGACGGCACGGGTGCACTTAATTATTCCATCCGCAAGCCAAAAGGCGTCATTGCGGTTATCTGCCCGTGGAACCTGCCGCTCCTCCTGATGACATGGAAAGTCGGCCCCGCACTTGCCTGCGGCAATACGGTTATCGTCAAACCATCTGAAGAAACGCCAACCACGGCAGCACTTCTGGGTGAAGTCATGAACGCCTGCGGTGTACCACGCGGCGTATATAATGTGGTCAACGGATTTGGCCCGGGATCAGCTGGGGAGTTCCTTACTTCACATCCACTGGTGAACGGCATTACTTTTACGGGTGAGACAACAACCGGCGAAGCCATCATGAAGCAGGCGGCGGTTGGTCTTCGCCAAATCTCTCTTGAGCTTGGCGGCAAAAACCCAGCTGTGGTATTCGCCGATTGCGATATGGACAAAGCCATTGAAGGCACAGTCCGTTCCGTTTTCGCCAATTGCGGCCAGGTTTGCCTCGGCACAGAACGGGTCTATGTGGAACGCCCGATATTTGATGAATTTGTTGGACGCCTTAAAGAAGGTGCCGAGAGTTTGAAACTCGGTGCACCAACGGGTGCAGACACCAATATGGGGCCACTCATCTCTAAAGAGCATCAGGACAAAGTGCTCGGCTATTACGTCAAGGCGCGTGAAGAAGGCGCCACGGTTGTCACCGGTGGTGGAGAACCAGATATGCCTGACGACCTTAAAGACGGTCATTGGGTTGAACCAACAATCTGGACCGGCGTTTCAGATGATGCAGCTATCGTGCGCGAGGAAATATTTGGCCCTTGCTGTGTGGTTCTGCCGTTTGATACGGAAGAAGAAGTTATTAAGCGCGCCAATGACACGCCCTACGGTTTAGCGGCGGCGGTCTGGACAGAAAACGCATCGCGCATCCACCGGGTATCGGCGGCTCTTGATGTGGGCATATGCTGGGCTAACAGCTGGTTCTTGCGCGATCTTCGCACAGCGTTTGGTGGCTCAAAGCAATCAGGCATCGGTCGTGAGGGCGGTGTCCACTCACTCGAATTTTATACGGAATTACAAAACATCTGCATCAAGCTGTAGCGGCCCACCATTGCGGACAAATAATGATGCCAAATAGTTATATGAAACGGAAAACATAAAAAGATGGTCGATCAGACAAAAATAAATGAGGCCGCGGATATCCTCCGTAACGCAGCCGAAACCGGTATTGCGGCACCTCCCATCCGCGACCTCATTTCAGATGGTGGGCTAGAGGCGGCTTACGCCGTGCAAGATATCAACACCGAGCATTGGCTGAAATCCGGCCGTCGCCTCGTTGGCCGTAAAACCGGGCTCACATCAAAAAGCGTGCAAAAACAGCTCGGCGTCAATCAACCGGATTACGGCATGTTGTTTGCCGATATGGATGTGGCGGAGGGCGAAGAAATCGCGCTTGACCGGGTGCTACAGCCCAAGGCCGAAGCTGAGGTGGCTTTTGTCATCGGCGCGGACCTTGACCAAGAACACATCACAATGACCGATCTCACTCGATCGATCGAATACGCGGTTGCTGCCATCGAGGTGGTTGGCAGCCGCGTGGCTGGCTGGGACATTAAAATTAGTGACACCATCGCTGACAATGCCTCAAGCGGTCTTTATGTTCTCGGCACGGAGCCGCGTTCGATTGACGAACTCGATTTGCGGCTTTGCGGCATGGTGATGGAACGCAAAGGGGACCCTGTTTCAGTCGGTGCTGGTGCGGCTTGTCTTGGCCATCCGATGACAGCGGCATTATGGCTCGCCAAAACAATGGCAAAAGTTGGCCGTCCTCTGCGTGAAGGCGACACGATCCTTTCAGGGGCGCTTGGCCCTATGGTCAATGTAGCGGCAGGCGATGTGATCGAGGCGCGGATCAATGGACTTGGCTCGGTGCGTGCGGCATTCGGGTCAAACGAGGCAATGGTTTAAGTGGCTGTGGTTTAAGAGGCAATTGAAACTATATGACAAAGAAAAAACATAAATGCGCGATCATCGGCCCGGGTAATATCGGAACTGACCTGATGATCAAAATAATGCGCAACGCCAAGCACCTTGAGATGGGTGCCATGGTCGGTATTGATCCGAAATCGGATGGATTGGCGCGCGCCGAGCGTTTAAAAGTCGCTACCACCCATGAAGGTATGGAAGGCTTGCAAAGCCTGCCCGTCTGGGACGAAATTGAATTTGTCTTTGATGCGACATCTGCCGGTGCCCACAAACACCATTCTGAGGTGACTTTGAAGGCGGGCAAGCGGATGCTCGACCTGACACCTGCGGCCATTGGCCCTTATGTTGTGCCTGTGGTAAACGGCGAGGCGCATCTCAGTGAGGCCAATCTCAATATGGTGACATGTGGTGGTCAGGCGACCATTCCCATTGTCAATGCCGTCCGGCGCGTATCGAAGCGCGTACCATATGCTGAAATCGTCGCCTCGATATCATCGAAATCAGCCGGTCCCGGCACGCGCGCTAATATCGACGAATTTACCGAAACCACCTCCCGCGCCATCGAGACCGTTGGCGGTGCGGAAAAAGGTAAAGCCATTATCGTGCTCAACCCGGCTGAGCCGCCGCTTCTCATGCGCGATACAGTCTTTGCACTCTCGATCGGTGGCGATGAGAAAGAGATTGAGCAATCGGTTCTTGATATGGTCGCTGACGTTCAGAAATATGTCCCCGGTTACCGCATGAAGCAGGACGTTCAGTTTGAGCGTTTTGGCTCCAACCGGCCATTAAAAATCCCCGGTCTCGGTGAATTTGAAGGCATCAAATGCTCGATCTTCCTCGAAGTTGAAGGCGCGGCCCATTACCTGCCAGCCTATGCCGGTAATCTCGATATCATGACATCCGCGGCTATGGCCACCGCAGAACGCATCGCCGCACAAATGGGCGCAGATAAGGTGGCCACAGCATGAGCAAGATGACAGATCCCACCAAAGACAAAATCTATATCCAGGACGTAACCCTGCGCGACGGTATGCACGCCATCCGCCATATGTATTCGATTAAGGATATTCAAGAAATTGCCAAGGCGCTGGATGAGTCAAAAGTAGACGCCATTGAAGTAGCCCACGGTGATGGCCTTACGGGCACCAGTTTCAATTACGGGTTTGGCGCCCATACGGATTGGGAATGGATTGAGGCGGTTGCCGATGTCATTTCACACGCCAAGCTCACCACCCTTCTTCTGCCTGGTATCGGTACCGTTGAAGACCTCAAGCACGCTTATGATCTTGGCGTGCGGTCTGTTCGTGTTGCCACACATTGCACCGAGGCTGATGTTTCCAAACAGCATATCGAATTTGCTCGCGAGCTTGGCATGGATACATCCGGTTTTCTGATGATGTCGCATATGGTGGAGCCTGACCATTTGGCAGAGCAGGCCAAGCTGATGGAGAGCTACGGAGCCCAATGCATTTATGTAACGGATTCAGGTGGGGCGCTCGATATGGACGGCGTGGCGGCGCGGTTTGACGCTTATGCAAAAGTGCTCAAACCCGAAACTGAAACCGGTATTCACGCTCATCACAATCTATCTCTTGGCGTCGCCAACTCAATCGTCGCCGTGCAAAAGGGATGTGTCCGGGTTGATGCGTCACTCGCGGGAATGGGAGCGGGTGCGGGTAACGCGCCACTTGAGGTCTTTATCGCCGCAGCTGATCGCAAGGGCTGGAACCACGGAACGGATTTATTCAAACTTATGGATGCTGCCGAAGAGCTTGTCCGGCCATTGCAAGATCGCCCTGTTCGCGTTGACCGGGAAACCCTGTCGCTCGGCTATGCAGGTGTTTATTCAAGTTTCTTGCGCCACGCGGAGACAGCAGCGGAAACTTACGGTCTTGATGTGCGCGAAATTCTTGTCGAGCTTGGTGAGCGCGGCATGGTTGGTGGACAGGAAGATATGATTGTTGATGTGGCTCTCGATATTTTGAAAGCGCGCGAAGAGGCGGGGAAAGCAGCTTGATGACTGAAGCAGAATTAAAAACATATGCAGTAACTGTTGATGAGGCCGCCCGCACAGCGGGTGCTATCCCGCAGATTACTGACAGCAATCCGGACTTTTCCGTAGAAGACGCTTACAAAGTGCAGGCGCTTTCCATTGACCGGCGCATTGACCGTGGCGAGCGGCGCATTGGCATCAAAATGGGTCTCACCAGCCGGGCCAAAATGATCCAGGTTGGTGTTGATGAGGTTATATGGGGCCGTTTGACCGACGCCATGTTGCTCGAGGAAGGTGCCGCACTTTCTTTTGCCAAATATGTACACCCCAGGCTTGAGCCGGAAATTGCCTTTCTGATGGGCGACGATTTATCCGGCACAGTGACCGCGATGCAGGCCATGGCGGCCGTTGAAGCCGTGGCGCCTGCCATGGAGCTGATCGACAGTCGCTACCAGAATTTTAAATTCACATTGCCCGATGTGGTGGCCGACAATTCATCGTCATCGGGGCTTGTTATCGGCAATTGGTGCGATCCTGGTCATGATATTTCTAATCTCGGCATGATGGTCGAGGTTGATGGGCGCAATGTGGAAATCGGCTCCAGCGCTGCGATCTTAGGCGACCCGGTTCGCTCCCTTGTTGCTGCCGCCCGTATGACCGCCAAGGATGATGGCGGGCTCAAAGCGGGCGACATCGTTATGGCAGGTGGTGCCACTGCAGCCCATAGTTTGAGCATTGGTGAAACCGTTCGCACCATCGTCGAAGACCTCGGCTCAGTTACCATCACGGTGGGAGAATAATATGCCGATCATTGAAGTGACTTTGGTGGAAGGGCGCACATATGAAAAAAAGAAGGCGCTCATTAAAGAACTAACCGACGCAACTGAAAACGCCATTGGTGCACCGCGCCAGGCTATTCGCGTCATTCTAAGAGAGGTTCCCGCGGAACATTTTGCCGTCGCGGGTATGCCAAAATCTGAAGAGCAAAAATAGATCAGGTGCACCCTATTAGGGGGTGTGCGTTATAATCTGACGGTAGAAAATAAGGGAGGAAAATTATGGCCTTACTACCAAGAGAAGAGTGGTATGATTTAACCCGTGCCACGAACTGGACTCCAAAATACGTGACTCGCGAGGAATTGTTTCCAGAGCAAATGTCTGGTGGACGCGGATTGTCGCCAGAAATCTGGGAGACTTATGACGAGCCATATAAGGTGACATATCCTGAATATGTTGAAACGCAGCGCGAAAAAGACGCTGGCGCCTATTCAGTGAAAGCCGCTCTTGAGCGCGCAAATTTCGTGGACACTGCCGATGGCGGATGGGTTTCAATTCTTAAAGCCCATTACGGTGCAATTGCTGTGGCTGAATATGCTGCCGCGTCTGCTGAAGCGCGTATGTGCCGTTTCGCGCCGGCGCCAGGTAATCGCAACATGGCCACTTTCGGCATGCTTGACGAAATTCGTCACGGTCAGATCCAGCTTTATTTCCCTCATGAGCACACCAAGCGTGATCGCCAGTGGGATTGGGCACACAAGGCCTACCACACCAATGAATGGGGCGCGCTTGCCGCACGTCATTTCTTTGATGACATGATGCTCACACGAGATGCGGTCAGTGTTTCGCTTATGCTGACATTTGCCTTTGAAACCGGATTCACGAATATGCAATTCCTTGGATTGGCCGCAGATGCTGCCGAGGCCGGTGACCACACATTCGCAAGCCTGATATCATCCATTCAGACCGACGAATCCCGTCATGCTCAGCAAGGTGGACCATCGCTCAAGATTATGATTGCAAACGGCATGAAAGATGAGGCGCAACAGCTGATTGATATCGCTTTCTGGCGCTCATGGAAACTCTTCTCCGTGCTCACCGGACCAATGATGGATTACTACACGCCGCTTGAGCATCGTAGCCAGTCGTTTAAAGAGTTCATGGAAGAGTGGATCATCGGACAGTTTGAACGTCAGATCACAGATCTTGGCCTGGATACTCCATGGTACTGGGATGAATTCATCAATGATCTCGATGAAACCCATCACGGTATGCATATGGGTGTCTGGTTCTGGCGTCCAACTGTTTGGTGGAACCCGCGTGCGGGCATGTCACCGGAAGAGCGCGATTGGCTCGAGGAAAAATATCCAGGCTGGAACAGCACTTACGGTAAAATGTGGGATGTTGTTATTGATAATCTTCAAAATGGCCGTCCGGAACAAACGGGTCCGGCAACCCTGCCAATGATCTGTAATATGAGTAATATTCCGATTATTGGTAAGCCAGGTGATGGATGGGCTACAGATCAAGGTCCGAAAGACTTTGCTCTCGAACATGAAGGACGTCTCTATCACTTTGGTTCGGAAGCTGATCGCTGGTGTTTCCAGATCGATCCGGAAACTTATAAAAATCATCTCAACTTTATCGACCGTTTCCTCGCGGGCATGATCCAGCCAATGGATCTCGGTGGTGGTCTTCAATATATGGGTCTGGCTCCGGGCGAGATCGGTGATGATGCCAATAATTACGAATGGGTTGGTACGTTTGCGAAAGCAGCCGAATAATATTATCCGGCAGGATGGGGGCACCCGGTTCCCATCCTGTACAACAATTAAGATTATCGAGAATTAATAAGGGAGAAAAAACAATGGCTCTTTTTCCATTGAGTTCAAATTTTCAAGGTGATTTCGTGTTCCAGCTTTTGCCGGTCGACACTGAAAACACCATGGATGAAGTAGCTGCAGCTGCAGCCGTACATTCGGTTGGCAAGCGCGTTGCACCGCAACCGGACAAGGTTATGCGGGTACGTCGTCATTCCAATGGCGAAATGTTCCCGCGTGACATGTTGGTTCAGGATGCGGGGCTTATGCCCACCGAAAGCATCGATATCATTTTTGAATAGCCGGAGAGCATTTGAGTAATGGCATTTGAAAAAGTATGCACCCTGGACGATGTCTGGGAAGGCGACATGGACAGCTTTGAAACACCGAGCGGCACAGAAGTTCTGATTGTTTGTCTTGATGGTGGAAATGTAAAAGCCTTTCAGGCCTTCTGTCCGCATCAGGATATTGAACTCGTCGAAGGTGAGTTTGACGGCAAGGCGCTAACATGTCGGGCCCATCTTTGGCAATTCGATTGCACAACCGGAAAAAGCATAAATCCTGACGACTGTTCTATTGCCGAATATCCGGTGAAGGTCGAGGGTGACGATGTGTTTGTCGATATCGTCGGCGTTGAGCCGGTTAAGGCGCATAGCTAAAATTTGCACTCGCAGTTAGTAAGCCGAGCGCATTCGAATAAAGGGAGTAAAAATAATGGGCCTACTAAAATGGCTTTTTTCATCAGGCAATGAGCCTGGTCAACAACAGGCGGCGGTCGCAACCGCTCCACCACCACCTGCAGCAGCGGGTACAAATGGTGCGACAGCACCTGCAACAGGAGGAAATAATTCTATGAGCAATGATCTCAGCCACAGCCATGAGAACAATCGGGTTGGACCGATCTTGCGGTCTGGTGATGTCGCCAACGCCGCTGTCGAGGCTATTGAAATAGATAATCCCGGAAAAGATATCAAAGTCGAGGACAAGCTCGCTTATATCCGCATCTCGGTCGACAATGAATGCATTCTAAAACGGGAAACTATGGAAGAAATGCTTGGTCGTCCCTTTGAAATGCGCGAGCTGGAGATCAATTTGAGCTCATTTGCAGGTCACATTGAAACAAACTCGGATCAAGCCCGATTCTATTTCAATAAATCAGTATAAAATAAAATCCCAGGAGGAAATATTATGTCAGAAGAAGCTGCTGCTCCCCCGGAGCCCCTCAAACCCTTAAAAACCTGGTCACATTTGGCAGGTCAACGTCGCAAGCCTTCGGAATATGAAGTTGTTTCGACCAATCTTCACTACCGCATGGATAATCCAGAAGCGCCGTTTGAGCTTGATCCAAATATTCCGATGAATGAATGGTACAAAAAATACTGCGTCAATTCTCCGCTTAAACATGCGGATTGGGACGCATTCCGCGATCCGGACCAAATAGTCTACCGCACCTACAACATGCTTCAGGATGGCCAGGAAACCTATGTAAATGGCCTTTTTGATCAATTTGCCGAACGCGATCATGATCAGACTATCGATGGCAATTGGGTCTCGACACTAACGCGTCTTTATACGCCGAGTCGGTACGTATTTCACACATTGCAAATTGGATCAGCTTATACCGGTCAAGTGGCACCATCATCGACTATTACCAACTGTGCATATTTCCAAAGTGCTGATAGTCTTCGCTGGTTGACCCATACCGCTTACCGCACTAAGGAACTCGCCAATAATCATCCGAGTGCTGGTTTTGGTGCTAATGAGCGTTCAATGTGGGAAAATGACCCCGCTTGGCAAGGCTTCCGTGAATTGATGGAAAAAGCGCTTGTCGCCTGGGACTGGGCGGAAAGCTTTGTCGCCATTAATCTTGTGGCCAAGCCCGCAATCGAGGAAGCTGTTCTCGTGCAACTCGGAACTGCTGCGCGGCACCAGAGTGATACGTTGCTTGGCATGCTCACACAGGCGCAAATGATTGACGCTACGCGTCATCGTCGTTGGGCGACGGCACTCGTGACCATGGCTCTTGAGACTCCCGAAAACCGGACGCATCTCGCTGGTCTTATTGCAAAATGGCAACCGCTGGCCGATGCAGGCATCGACGCCTATTGTTCAGCGCTTCCAGACGGAGCAAATGCGGCTGCGGCAGCCAAGACAGCAACAGCTGCTTTCCGCACTGGACTGCAGATCTAGATGATATGATTTCCGGTCTTTGGTTTTTTTGACTGAAGGACCGGGATCAGATCGACATACGGCCTCTTTGAAAGATGACTATATCCATGC
>Ga0209633_10002639_pt1 | contig 17083 bp, 16 predicted proteins | sample Cruoilmetagenom1_FD_187290 | JGI IMG/M metagenome (GOLD analysis project Ga0209633, IMG submission 187290) | Oil polluted marine microbial communities from Coal Oil Point, Santa Barbara, California, USA - Sample 1 (SPAdes) (version 2) | ecosystem: Environmental > Aquatic > Marine > Oil seeps ... | reverse complement strand
AAATCTTCCAATAGGGCTTGGCGAACCAATTTTTGATTCGTTTGAAAGTAAATTATCACATATGCTTTTTTCAATACCAGGATTAAAAGGTATTGAATTTGGAAAAGGATTTGAAATATCTGAAATTGTAGGTTCAGATGCTAATGATGAATATTATTATGATGAATTTAAAAATATTAAAACGTATTCAAATAATAATGGAGGTATTTTAGGAGGACTCACTACTTCAATGCCTGTAATATTTAAAGTAGCATTTAAACCAACTCCTTCAATTTCAATAAAGCAAAGAACTATTAATTTAGAAACAAAAGAAAATGTTGAATTAAAAATTGATGGCAGACATGATCCGTGTATAGTACCAAGAGCACTTGTAGTAGTAGAAGCTGTAGCAGCAATAGTAACACTTGATTTCTTATTAGAAAGTGGTGTTTTTTATGAATAAATTAAATGATTTAAGAAAAAACATAGATGAAATTGATATTAAGCTTGTTGATCTTTTTTTAAAAAGAATGGAATATGTGAATGAAATTATTGAAGTGAAAAAAGAGAAGGATCTTCCAATTTATGATGCGATAAGAGAAAAGGAAATAATTAAAAAACATGTTGATAAAATAGATGATGAATATTTAAAAGAAATTACAAGTAAATTTTTTTATGAAATGATGAATTTATCAAAAGGATATCAATATACTATAAAAAATAGTGAAAATGAAATTAAAAAAACAGATTTAATTGGATATCTTGGAAAAGAAGGTTCTTATAGTCATTTAGCTGCTAAAAAGTATTTTGAAAATAGTGATTTGATTTCATTTAATGCATTTGAAGAAATATTTGAAAGTGTTTCAACAAATAAATTGAAATATGGAATTTTACCTATAGAAAATACTTCTACAGGTAGCGTTATTTTAGTATATGATTTACTAAAAAAATATAATTTAAATATTGTTGGTGAAACAACAATAGAAATAAATCACAATTTATTAGTTAAAAAAGGAGTTAAGCTTGAAGATATTAAAACAGTATATTCTCATCAGCAAGCTCTTGATCAATCAAATGAATTTTTAAAGAAATATAATTGGAAGATTATAAATAGTGAAAGTACTTCTGAAAGTGCATATATGGTTAGTGCTTCAGAAAGAAATGATATTGCAGCTATTGCAAGTCTGGAAGCAGCAAAAATTTATGATCTTGATGTTTTGAAGGCATATATTAATCATAATACTAAAAATATAACTAGATTTATAGTGATTTCAAAGAAAACATGTGAAAATAAAAATGCTGATAAAATAACTTTAGGATTTTCTGTTTATCATAAACCTGGAGCACTTTATAGTGTATTAGGAATATTTGATAAAAATGATATAAATATGTATAAACTTGAATCAAGACCAATTATTGAAGCGCCTTTTGAATATTATTTTTATGTTGATCTTGAAGGAAATATTGAAGAATTAAAAGTAAAAAACATTATAAAAGAGATTAAAGAAAGTTCAACATCATTTAAAATATATGGAAATTATTTAAGAAATTGTGGAGGCTTTTAATGAAAAAATATGGTTTGCTTGGTGAAAAATTATCTCATTCAAAATCACCTGAAATTCATAATGATATTTTTAAATATTTAAAAATTGAAGCTTCATATGATTTGATTGAAACTGGAAAAGAAAATTTAATGAAATATATTAAAAAATATGATGGCCTTAATGTAACTATTCCATATAAAACAGAAATAATAAAATATTTAAAAAAAGTGGATGAAGTTGCAAAAAATATTAATGCTGTAAATACAATATATAAAGAAATTGGATATAATACTGATTATTATGGTTTTAAAAAAATGCTTGAAATCAATAGTATTGATGTTCAAAATAAAATAGTATATATTCTAGGAACAGGTGGTGCATCAAAAGCTGTATTTAAATATCTAAAAGATAATAATGCTAAATCAATTTCTTTTGTTTCAAGAACAATTAAGGAAGAAAATATTATTTCATATGAAGTATTAAATAAAGTCTCTGGTGATATAATTATTAATACTACACCTGTTGGAATGTATCCAAATATTGATAAATCACCTGTAGAAAGTGCAGTACTTAAAAATTTTAAAGTTGCAATAGATTTAATATATAATCCTTTTGAAACAGAGTTTATATCTATTTCAAAAAAATTAAATTTAAAAACTACTAATGGATTATATATGTTAATAGGACAAGCTATAAAAGCAGAAGAAATATGGCAAGAATGTAAAATTGATAATGAAGAAATTGAAAAAATATATGAAAAAATGAAGAATTGATTATCAATGTCATTAAGTTAAGAAAACTATTAATAATAAAAAGTATGGTGGAAGCATAATATACTATCTTTAATTTTTCTTTTTATTAAAATCCAACAATAAGGTCTATATTACCTAAATTTGTGTGAAATGGAATACAATATAAATTTCCACAGTTTGCTAGATAATTTTCTTTAAAATTTTGAATTTTTAAATTTAATGTCATGCCTTTATTTGACATATTTACTGTAAATAAACCATTATGGAGATTTAGAAATTCTTTACATATATCTATAGAAAATTCATCAAATCTTTCAATTTTTTCACCTGAATAAATTTCTGAAAATTGTATTAATACATTCTCTTCTCCTGTATATGCAGTATATATTTGTTTTTCCCCCAATATTTCTTGTTCAAAAACAAAATTGTATATATTTTCTTCTGTTAATTTAAATGATTCAGATATATATACTTCACTTGTAATAAACCTAACGATATTTTTATAAAATAATGTAACATATTCTCTAATAATCCGATCATCAAATTTTAACATACTATAGATTACATCATCTATTTTTCCACCTTTTAATTCTTCAAAAGAATCATCTGAAATACCAGTTTTTAATTTATATAAATTTAATACTTCAGCAAATTCATCCATTGACATATAACCAAGATCTACAATTGTTTGTGCTAAAACTAAATGTTCAGATTGTTGTTTTTTCAAAATGATTTCCAATTGATTATTATTTAGATATTTTTCTTCAATAGCAATATCACCAAATCTTTTATCTTGTGTTTTTTGCAAATTATTTATTTTAGTGACTTGCTTAGCATCTAAAAATCCTTCGTTCATAGCAATCATACCTAGCTTCAATCTAGTATTTTTTATATTTTTGAATACATTTTTTAACTCATCCGATGTAATAAATTCATTATTTAAAAGAAATTGTCCAAAAAATTGTGTAAACATATTATGCCTCCTTATAAAATTTATCTAGAGTTCTTTTTAAAATTTCCATTTCAACAGGTTTTTGAATGAAATCAACTGCACCTGCTTTTAAAGCTTCACTGAGATTTTCTTTTGTACCTACAGATGATAACATAATTACTTTTGCATTTTTATCTATTTCAATTATACCATTTATAGCGCCGATACCATTTAGAACTGGCATAATAATATCCATATATACTAAATCTGGCTTATTTTCCTTATATACTGCAATAGCATTTTCACCATTGACAGCCTCAATAACATCATGGTTACCTATTTCTAAAATCATGTTCTTAAATTGTCTCCTTATCATTAAAGAGTCATCACATATTAAAATTTTCATCTTCCCCCCCTAAAATCACTTACTACCTAGATAATTGCAAAATACAACAAACGTTGCAATATAAACATTTTATTATTAATATTTTGCTTATTTCCCCCCATTTTGGGTATTAATATTGTAGCAAACAATATACCTATTGAAAGGAGATTTTATGCAAAATACTTGTAACCAATTATCTTTTGTTGATCTTAATCATAACCTTCAATCTTTTTTTGAAGATCCTGATGCTGAAATTATTTCTAAATTTAATACACATTTCAATATTTCCAAATTTATTCCGCTTTCATTTTATTCTAGTTATTACGCTCATTTTGGTCGTAAAAGAACTTATAAATTACATTCTTATTTATACTTTTCTATTTTTAAATCTATGTTATCTATTTCCTCTATAAAACTTTTTATTAGAATTTTATCTTTTTCTAAAGAGCTTCGTGAATTTTGTGGTTTTGATAATAGTATTCCAGATGAAGCTCAATTCACTCGTTTTAGAATTAATTTTAATAATGAAATTAATTGGTTTTTTCACACTCTCGTTGATTATACTGAGATTATTTCTGATGAACTTAATCCTTTTTTAGCTTCTATTCTTATTTCAGATACTACTGGCATTGAAGCTTATGTTTCTGAAAACAATCCTAAATTCTATGAAACTGAACTTCGAAAAGCTAAAACTTTTTCTAAAATATGTGATGATTCTTTTGATTATCATAAATTTGCTCAATCTAAAATGCCAAAAGTTGCTTCTTCTAATTCTGATATTTATTAACTTATTTAAATGGTCATTTTGGATACTATCTTAAAACTTTTGTTTCTACTAATGGTTTTGGGCTTATACGTGATATTAATTTTTATAACGTTGATAACTCTCTTGCTATTAATAAAACACCTGTAGAAATTAAAGATATTTATGATTCTAAATCACTTACTCCTTCTTTAGAAACTTATTTTCAATTACATCCTAATTTTCATTATAAATATTTTTTAGGTGATTCTGGATTTGATGGTGATGAAAATTATGCGTACCTTTATGATCAAAAAGGTATTATCCCTATTATTAATTTAAATCCTAGAAATAAATCTTCATTACCTAAAACTGATTTTAATGAAGATGGTGTTCCTTTATGTCCTTATAATACTTCTTTACCTATGGTCTATGATGGAATCACCAGAGAAAAAGGCAGAGCAAATAGAATTAAATATATTTGTCCTAAAGTTAAAAAAACTAAAGTTAATGGTAAAAATGCTTATATTTTAAATTGCGTACAATTTGTGAAAGAACCAATCACCAATTTAAAAGTTTAATGCAACTTAAATCTTCTGAAATACGAAATACGACCTCACTTAAAAGCGATGTCCTATTTGCAGGAATTGCTCAATTGGTTGCGTTCATTATAATTTATAGTTCTAAAACAGATGCTAGTCCAATTGCTTTAAAAAGCTTGTTTTCTTCTTAAATTTATTAAAAATTAAAATTTTATTGTTTTTTTATTTCTAACGTCTATTTTTTTTGCTACATTTCGCAATCATCTATCACTTACTACCTATCAATAATTTACTATAAATTTAATTAGAAAACTTAGTATTTTCCTTAATTTTATCAAATTTATGAAAAAATTTGAATTCTTTTAATATATATTATCATAAATCAATCTGCTTTCGTATAATTAATTTGAATTTCAGTAAATAAAGTACATCAAAATTATATCCTACATGTGTATTTTTTCGATTTTTCTTAACTTAATGGCATTGAATTAATAATTCTTTATTTTTTTTGAAAAAAGGTACAAAAAATATCTGAAATTTGCGTATATTATATTGAAAAGAATAAAGAGAGCAAATAATAATTTTTGGTATTATAGGAGGATAAAATGAAAAAAATAATTAGTTTAATGTTAGTTTTAGTAATGATTTTTAGTATGGCAGCTATTTCATTCGCTGGAAAACCTGTGAAAGTAGCAGATTTTGATGAACAACAAAATGAGTACCAAAATGAATATCAACATGGACAAAATGGTATGCCATATGGGCTTGATAAAAAAGAAGTATTACCTTATGGACTTTCAAAAAGAGAAGTATTACCATTTGGGCTTTTAAAAATGCAGCTTGATGATGAAATTACATTTGAAGATATTGAAGTGTTAATTTTAGATATTAATGAATATATTGAAGAAATTGATGAGGAATCAACATGTGAATTCACTATTATTGAAGCAATTAATTTATCCATTGAGAGAATCAATTTAGAACTTTTAAAAGAAGAACCTGAATTAAATGATTTGTTTTATCATTTATCTAGAAAATTTGAAATATTAAAAAGACAAGTTGTAGATTGTGAAGAAGAAATTAATTATGTTGATGAACTTACTACTTTAAAAGAGGAATTAGAAGAAATTTTAGATAATGATGAATTATCTCAAGAAGATGAAGATGCTATAGAAGTATTAATTTCAGATATTGAATTGTTGCTTTTAGAAGATGAAATTACAGAAGAAGAATATGATGCTATAGTTGAAAGAGCTTTAGAATATATTGAAACTGAAGCTAAAGAGGAAGTAATAGATGAAACAAAATTAGATGAGTTAATAAATGATATAACTGATTTTATTATTGAAAATGAATTTGGTGATGAAATTGGTGAGTTTTCATTAGAACAGAGTAATGCAATTTATAATAAAATAATTGCTTATGATCCAAATGATGTTGATGATGATGCGGTATATGATGAATTATTAGCAGATTTTGAAAATCTTAAATTAACTGAAATAGTTGCTGGAAGTTATTTAATAAAAGTTAATGATTATAAGATATTACTTGCGTCTATAGTAACTGAAGATTTTACAGAAGATGAACTTTTAGAATATGATGCATTAATGGTGTTAGTTGATTTAGTAATTACAAATGAAAAAATGACATTAGGTGAATTTAATATAATTGAAAGTCAAACTGTAGGATTCATTTTAGATATTGATTATTATATATTAGAACTTGATACCCTTATAGATGAAGCAAGAGATTTAATTTTAAATAATCCAATAGATTTAAATGATAAAGATTTATTTAAAAGCAGAATGGAATTTGTAATAGATTTCTTAAATGTTTTAAAACTTAAAAGTAATGCAGAAACAATTTCTGATTATCAGGAAGCAATAGAATTTTTAGAAGAAGCAATGGAATTATATCAATTAGAATTAGATAAGTAATATAGAAAAATCCATATAGATACTATATAATATCTATAAGGAGGTATTTTATGAATGAGGAACTGAATGGATTAATAGTAAAAATTCAAAATGAAAAAAATAATGTATTAAGAAATGAAATAATTGAAAAATATACTCCATTTATAATAAAAACAACTTCAAAAGTATTAGGTAAATATGTTGAAGTTGAAAATGATGAAGAGTTATCTATTGGATTATTAGCATTTAATGAATCAATTAATAAATATAATGAAGAGAAAGGATCTTTTATTTCTTTTTCTTCATTAGTAATTGAATCAAGAATAAAAGATTATTTAAGGAAATTAAAAAAAATAGAGACTGATAATGATGAAATTATTGAATTAATTGAAGATAAATGCCAACTTGAAAATGAAATAAGTTTAAATGATGAATTTAAAAGATATAAAAAAATATTGAAAATATATGGAATTGATTTTGAAATGTTAGCAGATAAAAATCCAGTTCATAAAAATACAAGATGTAAGTGTTTTTATCTTGTTAATGAAATAAAAAATAATAAACTTTTAATTGATCTTATTAAAATGAAGAAGAAATTGCCTATAACAAATATTTCAAATCAATATGAAATTTCAAAAAGAGTATTAAAATATTCGAAACAATATATATTAAGTTTATTAATAGTATATATTTATGAATTTGATGAATTAAGAGAATATATTGAATATATAGGAGGTGACTGTAATGAATAAAGGTAAAGTTATTGAAATAAATAGTAAATATGCTATTTTATTAACTGATAATATGCAATATAAAAAAATTAAAGCAAAAGAAGGATTATCTCTTGGAAGTATGATTTATTATTTTAAAGAGGATCTTTATATTAAGAAGCAAAATCATTTTAGTAAAGTTGTAATAGCTGCTGCTATAATTTTTATGATGGTATTCATTCAGCCGCAAACTATTGAACCTATTGCTTTTGGTTATGTAAGTGTAGATATAAATCCAAGTGTTCAGATGGAAGTTGATAAAGATTTAAATGTAATTAAAGTTGAAGCTAAAAATGAAGATGCAGAGAGTATAATAAAAGATGAATGGATTGGAAAAAACTTTGAAGAAGTAATTAGTGAAATTATTGAAGCAGCTCAAGATAAAGGAATATTGAATGAAACACGAGATTTTGTATTAGTATCATATTATTTTGAAGATGAAGAAGATAATGAAGTTGAAAAAGAATTTGAAGAATCTTTAAATAATTTATATGAAAATAGTGAAAAGAAATTTGAGATGGCTGTAGTAAAATCTGATGAAGAAACTGTTAAAGAATCAAAAAAAAATGGCGAAAGTATTGGAAGAAAAACAATTAAACAGAAAATAAATAAAGAAGTTTCAGATCTTTTAGATGTTAAAGAAGATATTAAAAAGAATAGAGATGTTACTGTATATAGTAATAATAAAAATGGTATGCCTGTTCAAAGCCAAAAAGGAAAAGAAAATAATAATTCTGATAATGATAAGAAAAATAGCGAAGAAAAAAGCAATAGCAATAAAGAAAATAATAATAAAGAAAAAAATGAAAATAATATTCAAAATAGTATAGGAAATGATAGAGGTAATAAAAACAGCGGCAATGGTTCTGGTAAAGGTAAAAATTAATAATACTATTAAACTCAATTTGAAGAAACTTTCAGTTGAGTTTTTTTGTTTGTTTTACAATGCTATCTTTTATTTAATTTTGCTGATATAATTAAATCAATGTTTAAATATAATACTTATGTTGGGATGAGGTTATCATGTTAAGTTTTAAAGATAAAGTGATTTATGGAAGTGGTAATTTTACATATGGTATAACACTTCAAGTGTTAGCTACGTATTTAGTTTTTTACGGAACTGCGATACTTGGATTACCTGGATCTGTAGTAGGTATGATTATAGCTATTAGTGTAATTTGGGATGCTATATCCGATCCTTTTATGGGGTATATTTCAGATACAACAAAAAATAAATATTTTGGGAGACGCCACTTATATATGATTGTAGGAGCATTAGGTCTTTCGATTTTTAATGCTTTTCTATGGCGCATTGATGCAGAGTTATCAAATAATTTAAAAATCATATTACTACTATTAATTGTTATTTTAATTAAAACTTTCATGACTATATTTGCTACACCTTATAATGCACTTGGAGCGGAATTAACTGAAGATTATCATGAAAAAACTTCAATTCAAGTATATAGAACTGTATTTTTTTCGTTAGGTCTTGCTTTTACAACTGTAATAGGTATGTTTGTATTTTTTAAATCTACAGAGTTATATCCAGTTGGTCAATTAAATCCAGCTGCTTATGCTAATCTAGGTTTAACTATTTCAGTACTTGTAATTGTTTTTTCGCTAATATCAATAATTGGAACATTTAAATTTATTCCTAATTTGCCTGTTGTTAATAAAAGTGAAAAAAGAGATATTAAAAAATTAATTCATGAATTTAAATATATTTTTAATAATAAAAATTATTTGTATGTAATATGTGCATATTTATCAGGGAATATTGCAACTGCAATATTAGGAAGTATGGGACTTCATGTTTTCACATATACTTTTAATATGAATAATAATGAAATTGGATATTTATTTGCAATTATGTTTGGGTTAAGTGTTTTAATGCAACCATTTTGGTATAAAATAACTACAAAATATGATAAAAAGCAAGGTGCTTTACTAGCAGTTGCATTTATTTTATTTGGATCATTAATGTTTATTTTAATGGTTATTAATAGAGATCTGATAAGAGAGCATAGTAAATTAGTATTGTTATATGCAGTTTTTTCTGGAATTGGATTTGGTGGTTTAATTACAATTCCATTTTCAATGGTTGCAGATACTATAGATGAAGGTGAATTAATATCAGGTAATAGAGCTGAAGGTCTTTATTATGGAGGTTTAACTTTTAGTTATAAAATATCTCAATCTTTTGCAATATTTCTTTTAGGTATAATCTTGGATATTATAAAATTTGATAGCAATTTAGAAATTCAGACCGATAATACAGTTATGTCTCTTGGTATTATCACGTCTATAGGAATAATAATTGCGTTACTATTTGCATTATATTTTTATAGTAAATATGGATTAACAAAAGAAAAATTAGAAGAAACTAAAGATATATTAAAAGAAAGAAAATTGAAAGTGTGATTTATGAAAATTGACATTATGGGTACTGAATCATTAGGAGTTAGAGGCTTATCAGTAGTTGTAAAATTAAATAATAGAAAAATTTTCATTGACCCTGGAATTGCTCTTGGATATTTAAGAAAAGGATTATCTCCGCATCCTGTTCAAGTTGGTGTTGGTAGAATTATTAAAGATAAAATAATAAATGAATTAAAAGATACTACTGATATAGTATTTAGCCATTTTCATGGAGATCATATCCCATTTTCAGAAGCAAATTTATATCAACTATCTATAGAGGATGTTAAAGAAATAAAAAGTGATTGCAATATTTGGATGGATTTACAATCTAAATTAAGTTTGAAAATGGAAAAAAGAAGAAATGATATTATTTTAAAATATAAAAATAATATAAAAGATTTTAAGGAGAATAAAAACAGTAATTTTATTTTTTCTAATCCAGTTGCACATGGAGAGAATAATGCTCATTTTGGTACTGTTACAATGACTAAAATAATTGATGATGAATTTGTATTTGTGCATGCTTCAGATATTCAATTTTTATCTGTTGAATCAATAGATAAAATAATTGAATATAAGCCTAATTTAGTGATAGCAAGTGGTCCTCCTGTTTATTTAGAGAATTTTACGAAAGACAAATTAGATATTGCTTTAAATAATATAATTAAACTTTCAAGTGTTGTTCAGACTCTAATTATTGATCATCACTTTTTAAGAAGCGAAGAAGGAATTGAATATTTAAAAATACTTTCTAAAGAGTCTAAAAATAAAATAATATGTGCAGCTGACTATATGCATATGAACAGACATCTTTTAGAAGCTAAAAGAACAAAACTATATGAAGAAATTCCTGTAGAAGAGAATTTTCAAAAGTTATATTTTAATAATATTATAGATATTAAAAAATATATGAACATTGCTAGAAAAAAATATGAATGGTTTCAATATTAATAGGAGAGAATAATGAATGATATTAATTTGCTTGTTTGTGGTGAAGAAGCATTTAAATGCATAATTGCAAATATAAAAAACGCAAAAAATACAATATATATTAATATGTTTATTTGGCGTGATGATTATATTGGGAATTTAATTGTTGATGAATTGTTAATTGCTGCAGATCGTGGAGTTGAAATTTTTATTTCAAAAGATAAAATGGGTTCAATATTTGAATATGGCGAAGAAAAGAGACAGAGTTTTTTTAATAAAAATTATAATTTATTATTATTTTTAGAAGGATATTTACTTAATTTTTCTTATCCTATGAAAGGAAAAAATAAAAGTCAAAAACAAAAATTAAATAATAAAGTAAATGATTTAATAAATCATAAAAATATTACTGCTTCTTATGAAATTAATAAAAATGATCATTCGAAATATTATATATTTGATGATGAGATATTAATAATGGGTGGCATAAATATTGAAGATAAAGAACTGACTTTTGATGTAGATTATAGAAAATACTTTGATTATATGGTAGAATTTAAAAGTTCAAAATATGTAGAAACATTTAATAATCAAATAAATAAATTAGAAGAATTCGATATAAACAATGAAATTAACTTTATTTTTAATGTAATAAAGAATAATGAAAAACATTTTGAGGTGAAGAATCAATTGCTTAATCTTTTAGATAGAGCATCTAAATCTGTTTATATTATAATGGCATATTTTGGAAATTTAGATTTTGAAAATAAAATAGTGGAACTTGCAAATAATAATATTAAAGTTACAATTATTACTTCAAAGAAATCTAATTTACAGCAAGACCTTAATATGAAAGTTTTGAAAAGAATTATGAAAAGAACAAATGGAAAAGTCAATATATATTTGAGTGATTATATGGTTCATGCTAAATTAATAAAAATTGATAATGAATATGTAACAATAGGTTCTACAAATTTAAATAGCTCTATTGATAAACTTCAAGAATTAAATACTGTAATAAAACTTAAAAATGATGAATTTAGTGATATTCTTAATGAAAGCATAATTAACCAAGTTAAGTTATCAAAATATGTATTAAAAAGTGAAAAGATAAAGTATAATAAATTGAAAGCATATTTTGAAGAAATTATATAATTTAGAAAGGACTTGTTTATAATGGATAATTTTTTTGAGAAGCAAATAAAAGAAAATATAGAAAGAAATATTATTCTTATAGATGGTTTTAGAATAAGTATGGTGAAAGAAAAATTATCTAATAAAACAATAAATAAGCATTCAAATAATGTATATGTATATATTAATGAATTTCTTAATTATGAAAAAAAGGCTAGTTTAGCTGAAGATGGTTATAAAGAGGTATCATATTTTCTAGAAGAGTGGTATTACAGGCTGTATAGGGTATCAAAGAGTCAAATAAAAAGTAATATAACATCAATAAAAAAATTCTATAAATATTTATTATCTATAAAAAAAATTAATAAAGAAAATTATAATGAATTATTAGAAATTATTAAAGATAATAAAGAAAATTGGATTTTAAAAGCTGAGCGAAGTAATGAAAGTTCTATATGGAATTTTTGGGATGAAGTTATGAAAAAACAATTAATAAAGTTATATTTTGAAGCTGAAAAATTTGTTAATAAAAAATCTTGGGAGAATATCGATGCAGTTGATATTTTAAGTATAAAATTTGAAGGTGATGATGTAATTTATTTTTGCTCTATTTTTGGACGAAATAATAAAGAATTTGGGCTTGCTGTTTATGAAGGAGTTTCTGGGTTAGCAGGTTTTTTTGAAATATTAAGAGAAGAATATGATTATATTGAAGAAATAAATAATTTGATTACTGGACTGATGATGTTTTTAGGAAATGCAAATAATCTTGAAGAGAACGATTATATACAAATAGAAAATTCTGGTGTTGAATTTAAAAACAAGAAATTATTACCTCAATTTAGAAGATATAATCCAGGATATTTCCCTAGTGAGTTTGAACTTGAAGATATAGAAGTATTTACTAGAATTCTTAAAGTGATAAATGATTTTTCAAGTTATATTTCAAGTTCTAAATTTCAGAGTGGTCTTCTTGAATTTGGTAAATGTTATTTTTTAGATGTTAATAGAAATAATGAATGTGTTATAAACCAATATGAAATTTCTGAGATTCATGATAAATATGATGATGGAGAATTCATACGTATAGGTTATAATGAAATGGATTTAAAAAGATTAAAGAAAGAATGTAGAAAAAGTAGTTCTGTGTGGGAAATGGATGCTTTTTATAGTTTGTATCCTGTTAAAGAAAAAAATGAATTTTTTCCTGTTTTTTTCTTAGTAGTAGATCAAGTTAGAGATGAAATAGTTGGTAGTTGTATTGTTAAGCCAATGGAAGAAGATATTGAAATTCAAAGGTATTTACTGAATTTGATAAAAAAAATTAAAAAATACCCTAGAAAAATTATTCTTAAAAATATTAAAATGGATACATATTTATCTGACATATTTAAAACATTAGATATTGAAATCGAAATTGTTGAGAATTTTAGATATTTGACGAATATAAAAAAAGAAATTCTAAAAATTGAAGAATAGTAAAGAAAGGTAAAAATGATTAAAAAATTTAAAAAATTATCACCAAGTTTAAAAATATATTTTATGATATTAGCTTTTTCAGCTCTTGGATTGGGGTTAAGCAGTAGTGTAGTACTTTCAAATTACTTTAAAGAAGCTTATAATGTAACTGCATATCAAAGGGGATTAATTGAATTTCCTAGAGAATTACCAGGAGTTATTACCATTTTAATAATTGGATCATTATATTTTTTCTCAGATATTAGAATTGCTTTAGTTGCACAAGCTCTTGGAATAATTGGGGTAACTGCTTTAGGATTATCAACACCACAATTTTCAGTAATGCTTATATTTATATTTATCAATTCATTAGGCATGCATATGAGTATGCCACTTAGAGATAGCATTGGTCTTGATATTGCTGGAACTGAAAATCTGGGGAAAACAATGGGTGAGTATAAAGGAGTATTTACAGGTTTTTCAATGGTTTCTAGTATGATTATATTTATTGGTTTTAAATTCAATTATTTTAGTTTTACTTCTAAAATTAAATGGATTTTTGTTTTATCGGCGTTTATTTTATCAATTGTATTTGTGCTTTATTTAATGCTAGAGAAAAAAATGGACCATAAAATAAAATCAAGTAAAAAAATAAAATTTGTTTTTAGAAAAGAGTATAAATATTTTTATATTTTAACTACAATGTTTGGCGTTCAAAAGCAAATAATGATAGTTTATGGACCTTGGATATTAATAGAGATATTAGGTAAAAGAGCTGATACACTTGCAATTTTAGGAATAATAGGTTCTTTTGTTGGGATATTCTTTATTCCTAAATTAGGACGTTGGATTGATAAATATGGAATAAAAAGAATTTTATATTTTGATGCATTATCTTTCATACTTGTATTCTTTATTTATGGATTTTTAGCAACAGGTTTTGTTACTGGGAAAGTACAATTAATTGGGATTCCAGTATTAATTGCATATTTAATATTTATTTTTGACAGAATGTCAAATCAAATGGGTATGGTAAGAACACTTTATTTAAAATCAATAATTGTTGAAGAAAGTGATTTAACATCAACTTTATCATTAGGATTAAGTTTAGACCACATTGTGTCAATTATGTTTGCATATATTGGTGGGCTTGTATGGGTTAACTTTGGGCCACAATATATATTTTTCGCAGTAGGAACAATGTCATTTATTAACCTGTATGTAGCAAATAAAGTGGAAATTGTTAAAAATTAATATATTAAAATAAGAGCTTAGGCTCTTATTTTAGTTTCACTACTTTTCATTAGGATTTCTCAATATTCCTGAAAAAAGATCTGTATTTGAATCTCTATCTTTTATTATAAAAAGAAAAGGTTTATTGCAGTTCATAATAATAGCTTCATTCATTACTGGAGCTGCTGATTCCTTCATTGATATTACTGTAACAGCAGCCGCCTCGGTTCCTTTTTCATCAACTTCGATTGTAGTATTTTGAAAAACTTTGCTAATTGCAACTTTATTTCCTGATTCAATCATTGAATCAAAATTTGCAAGTTTATAATCAAAAGCTGATTTAATACCAAAATCTTTTAAAAGATCTACAAGACCGTTATTATTTGTAAATTTAAATTTTGGAAAACTAAGATCAACTTTCTGATAATCCATATTTTTTATTAATTCGTTTAATTTTAGTGAATTATTATTTTTTATAAAATCATTAATATTTTTTTTTGGAAGAAATACGTACATTGATGCATCTGAATAATTAAGTTCTATAATTTGAACTTCTTCTGATTCAAAGTAGTTTCTTTGTTTTTCACTATTCATCATAGCAACATCTATTTTTAAATCTTTATTAACATAAAAATCCTTTTGCTTAGTATTATTTTCATTAAATTCATCAAGCCATTGACCTTTAAAATAGAGTGTATTAATTAAATATGCAATATCCAATGAATTAGTTTTTTTAATAGTATTTTTTAAAAGACCATTTGTTTTATTGCTAATCCATCCATTCATAATAGTTTTAGTGTTTTTATTACTAAAATCAACTGCATATATATCGCCATCATATGATGATTTTATTTCATCGATATAATCTTCTCTTATTTTTAAATCATGATTTCTAAACCAGAATGAATTGGCCATATTAATAACTGTAGTTTTTCTATCTTTTTCATTCTCATTATCTGAAATTTTATAAAAACGATTAATCAATTGATTATATGTTTCGTTAACATTTCCATCATTTTCTAAATTTAAAAAATTTAAAATTTCTTCTTTAGTTTCATCCTCACTTCCGTTTTCAAGCATTGTAAGGGCAGTTGTTAAACTTAATGGTGAAAATAATATATTTTTATTATTACTTTCATTATTTAAATAACTTATTACATCATAACCTGTTTTGTTAATTGAATTAATAATATTCTCATTGTAATTACCTGTAGTTTTATTTACGTTAAAAGTTGCATCTGATTCAATTTTGTTATTAGTGTTCACTGTACACCCTGTTATTGATAAAGACAGGATTAGTAAAAATAACATTATTTTAAGTTTCATATTATTGCCTCCTCTTATATATTTGACGAAAAAATTTGAAATAAGTTCCAAACTAAGTTAAATATTTAATTATATTCACTTTCTTATGTTTTTAAACTATAATTAAATTGGAAGGTGATAAAATGAAAATAATTTTAACAAAAAAATTTAAAAAATACGCAGAAGATAAGAATCTTACTGCAATAGCGATTAAATATGGGAAAAGTTGTAGTTCCTGAACTGGCTCTTTTAAAGTACCGTCGGTACTTAAAGAAAAGCCAAAAGATATATCTAAATATAAATATAATTTAGTTGATGGAATAGAAGTTTATGTGCATAAAGCTGTAAAAACTACTAAAAAAAATCTTTTGGAATTAGATGTTATTGGATTTCTGATGCTAAAAGAAATTGAAGTGAAAGGAATGGATTTTAGAATTTAATAAAGTAACATTTAAAAATCTTGAATATAAACACAAAATATATATTATAGAATATTGATAATTTTGGGAGTTGACCAAATGAGAGTAGTTAAGGTTTATTCAAGAATAATAGGGAGTTCTTTAGCTCGACCAATAATCAGTAATTGCGGCCAAGTTTTAATTGCAGAAAATTCAAAAATTAATGAAAATACTATAAAAAAATTTAAAAGATTTGGTATTAAAAGTGTTTATATAAAAACTGAAATTACTAATGATATTTACGATATTATTACTGATAAGTTAGAAAAAAGAATGTGCATAAATTCAAGAGTTTTATTAAAGAATTAAATTTAAAACTTGATAAAAATAGAAAAATAAATGTTAGAAAAGAAATTAAATTTGATAAAATCTGACTGCACACTTTTGACTTCAGTCATGAGTTAAGTCAGAAAAAAAGTTTCTTTTTTTAAAATATTATAAAATAAAACCTTTACAAAAACCAGTTCTGAACTAGTTTTTTAAGCATATCCATGATATAATAAAACATATAAAAAGAGTTTATTATAGTTAATAAAGGAGAGGTGATTTTATGAAAAAAACTAAAAAAAGAATAAAAACA
>Ga0209633_10002638_pt1 | contig 17085 bp, 14 predicted proteins | sample Cruoilmetagenom1_FD_187290 | JGI IMG/M metagenome (GOLD analysis project Ga0209633, IMG submission 187290) | Oil polluted marine microbial communities from Coal Oil Point, Santa Barbara, California, USA - Sample 1 (SPAdes) (version 2) | ecosystem: Environmental > Aquatic > Marine > Oil seeps ... | reverse complement strand
CTTCAGAGTTATGACGGTTATCTCCCATCATCCAGTAATAATTCTGCTTAAAAGTATAACTATCAACATCTTTACCGTTGATTAAAATCTCATCTCCATTGACGATTAAGGAATTCTTTTCGTATTCAGTAATAATCTTTTTATAAAACGGCAAACTCTCTTTTGTTAGTTGAACAGTTTTTCCCTTTTCGGGGATATATATAGGCCCGTAATTATCCTTATTCCACCCAAATGAGGAAATATTAGGGAATACATTTTCTCCTTCACCTTTAGGAGTAATTTGTTTTATAACATTCTTTACAGCTGGATTTTTAGCTATTCTAGCAGCCTCTTTATCTGTTAACGCCAATCGATATGTGCCATCATTCAATAAAACAAAATTTCCCCTTTCGTCTCTAGCTCCATCTCTGGCTCCATATCTATTTATCAACGTTTTTTGATTAATTCTCCGCCCCTCTGTATTAACTATAAAGTTATATTGCGGCTTCGCTCTATCCGGTAATTTAGTTGGTTTACCATTTATATAAATATAACCATCTCTAATTTCTAATGAATCTCCTGCAATAGCTACACATCGTTTCACATAATTAGATTTCTTATCAATTGGTTTTCTAATTCTTCTATTTGTTTTTTTAAAGAATTGTTCAACGGTATCAGCTGGCCAACTAAATACAACAATGTCATTTCGTTCTATCTTTTGAAAGCCCGGTAATCTATAATATGGTAATTGAGGTTTATTTAAATAAGATCGAAATTTTTTAGTCAGCTTAATTTTTGTAAATGGTACCGGAATTGCAGGAACAGTATCATGCAACATCGGTGTTGCCACTGTGGTCATTGGAGCTCTTGCGCCATAATGAAACTTGCTAACAAATAAAAAATCACCTACTAATAAGGTTTTTTCAAGTGATGATGTGGGAATAGTATAAGGTTGCATAAAGTAAGTATGAACTAAAGTAGCCGCAATAATTGCAAATGTGATCGAACTTATCCACTCACCTGCTCCTGACTTTGGATGTAAACTACGATCTTTAATATAGGCAACATCAAGTATATAATTAACATAATAAATATACAAACCAAGGGTTAATATCACTAAAATAGTATCTATCCTTTTGTTTTTACCGAAACTTCTAATTGTTTCTACCCAAATTACTGGAAACATTAATAAATTAATGATGGGTATAAATAATAAAATCACCCACCATTTTGGTCGGTTTATAATTTGCATCAAAACCACTGCATTATAAATTGGTACAGCCGCCTCCCACGCTTTTCTGCCCGCTTTTACATATAACCTACATGTACCTAAAAAATGAACTACTTGTAATATCAAGAAAAATATAAACCATCCCGTAATTGTCATAATTGTATTATTTGTAATTGTCTTTATTAAGTTTAATATAGACCTAATAAGGTCTCAACTGTACTCGAACTAACTTAAAGAGTTGTTCATTTTAATTAATCCCGAGTACGTCTTTCATCGAATACACTCCTTTTTTACCTTGCAACCACTCAGCTGCAATTATTGCTCCTAAAGCAAAACCATCTCTGTTAAGCGCTGTATGTTTAATTTCTATCTTGTCTACATTTGATCTATATTTCACAGTATGGGTTCCCGGTATATTTTCCAACCGTTTTGCAACAATTGGTATGACTTTATCACTATCTGTTACAGTTAAACTCCAATTTTCTTTTTCAGAATTTTCAATAATACCTTCAGCCAAACTAATTGCGGTACCACTCGGCGCATCTAACTTTTGAGTATGATGGATCTCCTCCATCTCAATATCATACGCCTTAAAATTACACATCATTTTTGCTAATTTGGCATTCAATTCAAAAAATAAATTAACCCCTAAACTAAAGTTCGATGCATAAATAAATGCACCATTATTTTTTTTACAATTTTCTATAACGACATTATATTTATTTAACCAACCTGTTGTACCTGAAATAATTGCAATTCCTTTATTGAAGCATTCATTTATATTTTTGAAAGCCGAATTTGGCGTACTAAAATCAATTGCCACATCAGCAGTTGAAATATCGTAGCCTTCTGTATCAACATCAATCTTAGCTATTATTTCATGACCGCGTTCTAATGCAATTCTTTCGATGGTTTTACCCATTTTACCATATCCGAATAATGCTATTTTCATATGCTAATTCTAAAAACTAAAACTTATAGTTGCACCAATTACGGTTTCATTTGAAACTGGTGCCGTAAACAAAGTGGGGTTAAATGAAATATTCGTATCTAGTGCTTTATCCGGTAAATGAGCATCAACATTAGCTTCTACTATGTTCAATATGTAGAATCCTAGCGTAATGAATAATGACAAATCTCTATTCTTCTTAAATACATCTTGGGCTCTTCTTAAACCATCATCACTTATTAAAGATCCATTAATACCATCAAATTCATCTGGCCTACCGGACTCTCTTAGCTTAAAAGCATTTCTATATCTCTTAAAGCTATCATTATTAGTAAAATAAAAATAACCACTGGTACCGATTGCTCCCCACACTATTGGTATTTTCCAATACTTCTTATTATAGGCTTGACCTAAACCAGGTAGTACAGCTGAATAAAATGCCGCTCTAGATGGTGCTAAAATATCCATCCCCTGAACAAGCACAATAGTATCATTTTTATTTACCTTAGGTTGCTTTGGTGTGTTTTGCGCAACTGCATTCAAACAAAAAGAACAAAAAAGTATACTATAAATACACCATTTTAGCATTTATTGTAATAATTTTTTGATTCGTTCAAAATCTTCTTCAGAATGAAAAGGAATCACTATCTTTCCTTTATTGTTACCTGTCATTTTCACTTCTACTTTATTTCCCAAATGCTCACCGATCTCTAAAGCTCCATTACGAATATAGTCTGGAGACTTTTCTACAGGTTTATCTATACTTTCTAAAGGTTTGTCTTCTCTTGAATTCCTTACTAATTGTTCAGTTTGTCTAACTGATAATTTATTCCTGATTATTTTTTCATAAATATCAAGTTGTTCTGATTGATCTTCAATATTGATCAAAGCTCTACCGTGTCCCATTGAAAGGAAACCGTCACGCATTCCTGTTTGAATAATTGGATCTAACTTTAATAATCTTAAATAGTTAGTAACAGTAGTTCTTTTTTTACCAACTCTATTACTCAATTCTTCTTGAGTCAATTTAATTTCTTCAATTAACCGCTGATATGACAACGCTACCTCAATAGGATCCAGATCTTTACGCTGAATATTTTCGACCAATGCCATTTCCAACATTTCCTGATCATTCGCCAATCTTATATAAGCAGGAATTGTTCTTAATCCTATCAATTTAGAGGCTCTAAATCGACGTTCACCCGAGACCACTTGAAATTTATTGCCACTTAATTTTCTAACTGTAATAGGCTGAATAACACCTAATTCTTTAATTGAACTGGCTAATTCGCGTAAAGCTTCTTCATTAAAATAGGTTCTAGGTTGATATGGATTAACTTCTATAGAGTCCAAATCGATCTCAACTATACTACCTACAACTTTATCTGCATTTTTATCATTGACTGACTGTATATCTTCAACCGAAGTATTCAATAAAGCAGATAAGCCTCTTCCTAGGGCTTGTTTTTTTACAGCTTTAGCCATTATTATTATTTTTTAATATTTCGTGTGCTAAGTTAATATAATTTACGGCACCCTTACTGGTCGCATCATATGCGATTATACTTTCACCATAACTAGGTGCTTCTCCTAATCGGATATTACGCTGAATGATCGTCTTAAAAACCATATTATGAAAATGTTTTTTAACTTCTGCTACCACCTGATTAGACAATCGTAACCGCGAATCATACATTGTTAATAATAACCCTTCAATATCTAATTCAGGATTATGGATCTTCTGAACACTTTTAATAGTATTCAACAATTTTCCTAAACCTTCGAGGGCATAATATTCACATTGAATTGGTATTATTACGGCATCGGCCGCTGTTAAAGCATTTAAGGTTATTAAACCTAATGAAGGCGCACAATCAATAATAATATAATCATATAAATCTTTTACCTCCTTAAGAGCCTCTTTCAGCATATACTCTCTATTATCTTTATCAACCAACTCAATTTCTATGGCTACCAAATCAATATGTGAAGGAATGATATCTACATTTGGAGAGTTTGTACTAACAATAGTTTCTTTAGCCTTTACAGTATGTTCTAATAATTGATAAGTTCCATTCTTAACATTTTCTACATCAATTCCTAACCCGGAAGTAGCATTAGCCTGTGGATCGGCATCAATTAATAATATTTTTTGTTCTAATATGCCTAAGGCAGCAGCTAGATTAACAGTGGTCGTAGTTTTACCAACTCCGCCTTTTTGATTAGCAATAGCTATAATTTTTCCCATTAAAACATCATGATTTTAGAGGTTATAAAAATACAATTATTTATGAGTTTCTAAAATGAAGTTGTAAACAATGCATCAACAAAAAACCACCAAAAAATACTTATGGTTTTTTAGCAGTCTTTATAAATAATTTACAAGAGTCTTATTCCTGATTTTCAGGATTTAATAGAATTAAAAAGTGTCACTCAGAAAGGTGTTTTGATTTCAATAATTTGAATGTATTTTCTATTGATACTATCTATTTAAATTTTAATCCGATTATATTTGTATTGATTTTACGTTCAAAATCGGCATATTTTAAGAAACAAACTGATTGAATAACTGATAAGATCAGTCAGACCAACCAACTAAGAATATTTATCAACCATTTCTTTTCTTCGATCTGATCATTGCTTCCAACTGATCCCACATCTCTTGAGGTATTGCCTCTAACATGTTAAATTCGCCTGCTCCTTGGAGCCATTCACCACCATCAATAGTAACCACCTCTCCATTAACATAGGCAGAAAAATCTGACATCAAATAAGCAGCTAAGTTTGCCAACTCTTGATGCTCACCCACTCTACGCAACGGAATTTTCTTTTTCATATCGAATTTGTCCTTTAAATTTCCTGGTAATAATCTATCCCAAGCACCTTTAGTTGGAAAAGGACCAGGGGCAATCGCATTAAAACGGATACCATATTTAGCCCATTCGACAGCTAATGATCTTGTCATTGCCAATACACCAGCCTTGGCTGTTGCCGATGGTACAACATAAGATGAACCTGTCCATGCATAAGTTGTTACTATATTTAATACAGTAGCTTTTTCCTGCTTAGTGTCAATCCAATGTTTACCAAAAGCTAAGGTGCAATTTTTTGTTCCTTTTAAAACTATATCAATAATCGTATCAAATGCATTTGAAGACAAACGCTCAGTTGGACTTATAAAATTACCAGCTGCATTATTTAAGAGTCCGTCAACTTTTCCATAAGCAGTCAAAGTAGCTTTTAACATCGCTTCTACTTCATCATAATTTCGAACATCACATTGAACAGGCAATACTTTACCCCCAGTTTTTTCTTCTAATTCAACTTTTACTTTTTCTAACTTTTCTATATTTCTCGACGTGATAGCAACCTTAGCACCTAACTCTAAAAAGTATGTGGTCATTGCTTTGCCAAGTCCACTACCACCTCCCGTAATCACAATTACTTTATTATCTAAGCTCCCTTCTTTGAGCATCGGTTTTTGATATTGTTTCATCTTATTTTATTTTTTATAAAAATATTGATTATTTATAATAATAGGCTTAGATATTTTTTATTTTTTTTCTTAATAAAACTATTTGCTAAAAACAAAAGGATTTGTATATTTGCGCTCGATTTCAGCAATTGTTTTTTGCAAAGCAACTAACACATAGAATAAAGAAGATTTTTAAAGATATTTATAATGAGTAAAAGAACATTTCAACCGTCAAAACGTAAAAGAAGAAATAAACATGGTTTCATGGAAAGAATGGCTAGTGCTAACGGTAGAAAAGTTTTAGCAAGAAGAAGAGCCAAAGGCAGAAAGAAATTATCTGTTTCATCAGAAGCTAGACCAAAAAAATAATGATTTATCAATCATATTATAAAGGTGTTACTATTTTAGTAACACCTTTTTTTATATCTTTTTAATAAGTTTTATATAAAAACATTAAATCAATTCGTAAATTTTAAAATATTTGCAGTGATTATAAATAATGTGTTAACAAATAGTAATAGTTAGATTTAAAATGCCAAAAAATAAGAACATTAAATCGGTTTTAATTATAGGTTCAGGACCTATTATTATTGGTCAAGCTTGTGAATTTGATTATTCTGGTAGTCAAGCCATTAGATCATTAACTGAAGAAGGAATTGAAGTTACTTTGATCAACTCAAATCCGGCGACCATAATGACAGATCCTGCGTTAGCTGATAATGTTTATTTAAAACCGCTAACTACTAAATCTATTATTGAAATATTACAAAAACACCCAACAATTGATTCAGTTTTACCAACAATGGGTGGACAAACTGCGTTAAATTTATGTATTGAAGCCCAAGAAAAAGGAATTTGGGAAGATTTTAATATTGATATTATTGGTGTAGATATTGACGCAATTAATATTACTGAAGATAGAGAACAGTTTCGAAAATTAATGTTAGAAATTGGTGTAGGTCAGGCACCATCTACAACTGCGACTTCTTTTTTAAAGGGAAAAGAAATTGCTCAAGAATACGGATTCCCATTAGTAATTAGACCTTCTTTTACTTTGGGCGGATATGGAGCATCTATTGTTCACAAAAAAGAAGATTTTGATGAATTACTAAGTCGTGGATTAGAAGCATCACCAATACATGAAGTCATTATAGACAAAGCCTTATTAGGATGGAAAGAATATGAATTAGAGTTATTACGAGATTTAAATGACAATGTTGTTATAATCTGTACTATTGAAAATATGGATCCTATGGGGATTCATACCGGTGATTCTATTACTGTAGCGCCAGCAATGACATTGAGCGATCGAACGTTTCAAAAAATGCGTGATTTATCTATGCATATGATGCGTTCTATCGGTAATTTTGCGGGGGGTTGTAACGTTCAATTTGCTGTAAGTCCAGACGAAAATGAAGATATTATCGCAATTGAAATTAATCCACGTGTTTCTCGTTCTTCCGCTTTAGCGTCAAAAGCAACTGGTTATCCTATTGCAAAAATTGCTGCTAAATTAGCTATCGGCTACCATTTGGATGAATTACAAAATCAAATTACTAAAACTACTTCTGCCTTATTTGAGCCAACGTTAGATTATGTAATTGTCAAAATTCCACGTTGGAATTTCGATAAATTTGAAGGGTCTGACAGAACTATTGGTCTACAAATGAAGTCGGTTGGTGAGGTTATGGGTATTGGTCGCTCCTTTCAGGAAGCTTTACATAAAGCAACGCAATCACTTGAAATTAAGCGTAATGGAATTGGTGCTGATGGTAAAGGAGAAAAAGATTATGATAGAATAATTGATAAATTGACCAATCCCAGTTGGGATCGGGTTTTTATTATCTATGATGCCATTCAAATGGGCATGTCACTCAGTAAGATCCATGAAATTACAAAAATTGATATGTGGTTCTTAAAACAATATGAAGAATTACACTATCTTGAAAAAGAAATATCCACATATACTTTAGAGACTCTAGAAAGAGGTTTATTATTAGAAGCCAAGCAAAAAGGATATGGCGATCGGCAAATTGCCCATATGTTAGGTTGTTTAGAAAGTCAGATTTATAAAAAACGTCAAGAACTCAATATCAATAGAGTTTACAAATTAGTTGATACTTGTGCTGCCGAATTTAAAGCTGAGACTCCTTATTACTACTCTACTTTTGAAAATAATAGTATTAGAAATGGAATCGCTTCTGCGGAAAATGAATCGGTTGTCACAGATAAAAAGAAAGTGATTGTATTGGGCTCAGGTCCTAACAGGATAGGACAAGGTATTGAATTTGATTATTGTTGTGTGCATGGTGTATTGGCAGCAAAGGAATGTGGTTATGAAACGATCATGATCAATTGTAATCCTGAAACTGTTTCTACTGATTTTGACACTGCAGATAAATTATATTTTGAACCTGTTTTCTGGGAACATATTTATGATATCATTCAACATGAAAAACCTGAGGGTGTTATTGTGCAATTGGGTGGACAAACCGCATTAAAATTAGCTGAAAAATTCGATAAATATGGTATTAAAGTTTTAGGCACTTCCTTTGAAGCTTTAGATTTGGCTGAGGATAGAGGGCGTTTTTCTAAATTATTAGAGGAACTCGATATACCTTTCCCTCAATTCGGTACAGCCACTAACGCTGAGGAAGCGTTAGCTGTAGCTGATGCCTTAGATTTCCCAATATTGGTTAGACCGTCTTATGTACTTGGTGGACAAGGAATGAAAATTGTGATCAATAAACAAGAATTGGAAGAGCATGTAGTCGATATACTTGGTAAAATTCCTAATAATGTATTATTATTAGATCATTATTTAGATGGTGCTATTGAAGCTGAATCTGATTCTATTTGCGATGGGGATGATGTCTACACGATCGGCATTATGGAACATATTGAACCTTGTGGCGTTCATTCAGGAGATTCTAATGCGACTTTACCTCCATTTAATCTTGGCGAATTTGTAATGCAACAGATTAAAGACCATACTGTTAAAATTGCAAAAGCACTAAAAACAGTTGGACTGATAAATATACAATTCGCCATAAAAGACGATATCGTTTATATTATTGAAGCCAACCCTAGGGCTTCTCGAACTGTGCCATTTATATCAAAAGCCTATGGTGAACCATATGTAAATTATGCCACTAAAGTGATGTTGGGTAAAAATAAGGTAAAGGATTTTACTTTTAATCCGCAATTAAAAGGTTATGCTATTAAACAGCCAGTTTTCTCATTTAATAAGTTCCCCAATGTCAATAAAAAACTAGGACCGGAAATGAAATCTACCGGTGAAAGTATTCTGTTTATAGATAGCTTGAAAGATGATCAATTTTATGAACTATACTCTAGACGTAAGATGTATTTGAGTAAGTAAAATATGCTTTATTTGTGCTCAAATAAACTCAAAATTTAGTCGAATAATATAGAAATAAAGTCCATGTTTTTAGGTTAGTTATCGTAACTTTGATAAAATTTCAAAGTCATGAAAATTAATTTTTTCAATCATCATTTTTACTATTATTTATTCTTCTTTTCATTAACCTTTATTTTAAATATTAGTTGTAGCAATACTTCTGATATTAACAATGAAGATTCGGCCGATTTAGAAATAAAACCTGAAGATCGTCTAGCGCAGATTTTCGTCAATACAAATGGCGGAACAATAGTTGATGAGCCAAAAATAAATGCCCAAATGACTATTTCAAAAGAGGATATTATCTCTTTTGAAGGTTATGTTGGAATTGAATTTAGAGGAGCTACTTCGCAAACCTTTCCTAAAAAATCTTATGGTTTAGAGACTAGAGATGAAAATAATGAAGATTTAGATGTTTCACTTCTTGGATTTCCAGAAGAAGAAGATTGGGTTTTATACGGTCCCTACAGTGATAAATCTTTAATGAGAAATATTTTAATTTATGATCTATCTCGTGACATAGAAATGTATGCCAGTCGAAGTGTCTTTGTAGAGTTGACTATAAATAATGAATATCAAGGTGTTTATGTTTTTATGGAAAAATTGAAACGGGATAGCGAGCGAATTGATATCGAGAAATTGAAGAGCGATGAAAATTCTGGTGAAGATCTAACTGGAGGTTATATATTGAAGATTGACAAAACTGCTGGTACTAATCTTGGAGAAGGATATAATGATCTTAATTCTTTTACTTCTTCATACACACCTTCAGATGCATCATTAGGCCAAAAAATTCATTTTTTATATGAATACCCAGATGCGGAAGATATCACAACTGAACAAAAGGCGTATATCTCTTCTTATGTAGCTGATTTTGAAAATGCTCTTGCTTCTGAAAGTTTTACAGATGTCAATCTGGGATATACTGCGTATATAGATATACCCAGCTTTATCGACTTCTTCTTATTAAATGAATTGTCAAATAATGTGGATGGGTATCGCCTAAGTACATTTATGCATAAAGATATAAATGGAAAACTGAAAATGGGGCCTATTTGGGATTTCAACCTAGCCTTTGGTAATGCAGACTATTGTGGTGGTGGTGCAACTAATGTTTGGACCTATAAATTTAATGAAAGGTGTTCAATAGATTTTTGGCTAGTTCCTTTTTGGTGGGAAAGATTATTACAAGATCCCGCTTTCGTGATACAACTAAAAGAGCGTTGGAATGTGCTTAGAGGTGGCGCATTTTCAGAAGGATCGATCATAGCCAAAATAGATGGCTATAAAGACAACTTAGTAAAAGCCGGCGCTATTGATGAGAACTTTAAGACATGGAACGTTTTAGGTATTTACTTATGGCCTAATAATTTTGTAGGAAATACTTACGATGAGGAAAATAATTATCTGAAAGACTGGACAAGGGATAGATTGATCTGGATGGACGGAGCCATAAATGAACTTTAGTAGACGGTATCAAACTATACTTTATCTACTTAGTTAAATAGCCATTTTTTTTAGTCTTATTTTGGAAAGAAAAATTTATTTGAGAAAATAAACGAGTTACCTATCTTTACCAAGAAAAATAGCCTTGATGAATTATATTTTATTTGACGGAACAGTACGTACTGCCTTATTACCATTTACCTATACCAGACCGGTTGCCGATATTCGAATTGGCATTTTAACCATTCGGGAAAAATGGGAAAAATTATTAAGTTTTACTATTACTACCTTAACGGAAGAGTATTTAGAAGAAAAATACCCGATGGTGGAAATGGAGGAAAATATTATGCTGAATGCTTCTTTTATACCTACTCCAGAACTAGTTGATCAGGTAAAAAAATTAAAAGAAAATCAAATCATTCTAAAAAATGATGAAATTGTGGCATTCTTTACAACAGATGCGCAAATTGAAGTTGATTTCGATACCTATGAAATGCTCAATTTTGAAAGCGACTTACTGCAAATAAAGAATACTTGGGATATCTTTTCTTTAAATGATAAAGCTATTCAGGCTGATTTTAAGATGTTAACCCAAGGAAGAAAATCTGAACCAATACCAAAAACTGTCAATTGCATTAATAAAGAACAAATCTTTTTTGAAGAAGGGGTAGATATCTCTTTTGCTACTCTGAATGCTTCTACTGGTCCTATATATATTGGAAAAGATGCGATTATTATGGAAGGTTCTTTAGTTAGAGGTCCTTTCGCATTATGCCATGATTCCGTGCTTAAAATGGGTTCAAAAATTTATGGGGCGACTACTATCGGGCCATTAAGTAAAGTTGGTGGCGAGGTGAATAATTCTGTAATTTTCGGATATTCAAGTAAGGGACATGAAGGGTATTTAGGAAATTCGGTAATTGGTGAATGGTGTAATTTAGGTGCAGATACTAATAATTCTAATTTGAAAAATAACTATGCAGAAGTAAAAATATGGAGTTATGAAACTGGACGTTTTGCAAAAACAGGATTGCAATTTTGTGGTTTAATGATGGGTGATCATTCTAAGTGTGGCATCAATACCATGTTCAATACAGGTACAGTAGTAGGGGTTAGTGCAAATATTTTCGGAGGTAATTTTCCAAGAAATTTTATTCCCTCATACGCATGGGGAGGCTCAGCAGGTTTTACAACCTATAAAATGGATAAGGTTAATGAAGTGGCTGCCGTTGTAATGAAAAGGAAACATGTTGATTATAATGACCAAGAAAAAAAAATACTACAGCATGTATTTGATGAAACCGAAAAATATAGAAGTTTTTAATGGTATTTTTTCTATAATCAATTCAATGAAAAACCCAGCCTCTTCTCGAGAATATTTTTTAACATCGGCAATGTTTTAGGATCAATTAGGTTCAGTGCATTAACGTTGCATAATTTTTCTACTAGTTCTCTGCCTGCTAAAGTATTGGTAGCAATTCCTGTAACAATATCAGGGCTAAAATTGTATGCTTTCATAATGCCGTATACAGCATAAGGGTCTGTAGCGCAAAGAATAGTACATTTTACATGATCACTAATTGCTTCAATAGCTATATCTCCATTATAGGGTTCTAAAGGAGAAGCTCCTATTTCTATAATGGCAACATCTGCATTTACATGACTAACTGCATTCATTAAATACAACACTTTTTCATTATATATTTTTTTCGAACAAATAGAAGATGGTAAACCTGCATCTACAAAATCAATGACAACATCAGCCCCAACATCGTGTATTGCTAAAATATCTTTGTAACGACCTGCTCCAGTAAATTTTGCTCCTACTACGTTCAATCCTGCTATTTTAAACTGATTGCATACAATTCGGGCTGCAGTTGTTTTACCAGCTGACATTGAAGTTCCAACTAAAAGTACAATAGGTGTTGTAAACTCTTTTGGAGAAACAGGTTTTACAAACATCTCCATCGTCAATTTCTGATTGTTTCTTGAGGCATGCCCTATATATTTAACTCCCATCATATTAGGAATATATACCGATTTTGAAGTCAACTTACCTATTAATCCTGCCGCTGTTAAAACGTGCAATTTTCCATCATTTTTTACTTCTTTCCAGGTTCCGGTCGCTTCTAAAGTAGCAAATCGTTCTCCAAGCACACCAATAATAAATTCGCCCCCCATTATACCGCGCATTCTTCCACTCGGTAGTTCTAATTTTAAAACATTACTTCCTGGATCAATAATTTTACAGATTACATAATCTCCTGTTTTCCAATTTTCTTTTTCTAACTTTAAAATTTCAAATGGATGTTCTCTAAAATCTGTTATTCTTGTTAATGAGGTATGGATATAATGGTGATTCATAATATTTAATTATATGCTAAAGGATTGGCTAAAAGCAACATCGCTAATAAAGTTGTTCTTTCAGCTAAACTATCTAAAAAAATAAATTCATGTTTAGCATGCGCACCATCTCCTATGGTTCCTAATCCATCTAACGTAGGTGTATATAAGCTGGTAGTATTTCCGTCTGAACCACCACCTGCTGTTGCTTCTTCAAGTTCAATTCCTAGCAATGATCCATTGATTTTTGCTAGCTGCCATAATTTTTTATTTCGATCCGTTCTTTCTAATGGAGGTCTTCCAATTCCTCCTTCTATAATCAGTTCTACATCTGACAAGATCGGCTGTAACTCATAAATTTTCTTTGTTATGAAATTACCATCCGCTTCTGTTAAAACCCGAACATCAACAATAGCTTTACTCTCCGGTGCTATTACATTAGGTGAAATACCTCCTTCTATCATTCCTATGTTAACACTAATCCCTTTATTAAAATCGTTCATGGCAAACAACTGTTGTACTTGATAAGAAAGTTCTACAATCGCATTGACTCCTTTTGCAGGATCTAACCCAGCGTGTGCAGCTTTACCTTTAACTGTAATAGTGAATTTACCAATACCTTTTCGGGCAGTCTTTAATTTTCCTTCTAAACCTAATGGAGGCTCTAAAATAAAAGCTCTTTCTGCAATTTTAGCCAATCTTTTAATTGCATTGGTAGATTCTATGCTCCCTATTTCTTCGTCTGAATTGATCAGAATTACTGGGGTCACCGACATTTTTAATGAGAGTTGCTGTATAGCTTCTATTGAAAATAATAGTTGTGTTAATCCGGCTTTCATATCAAAAACACCAGGCCCTCTTATTTTGTTTTGTTGCCTAGAAATTGGCATGTCTTTTAAGGTGTTGATCTCCCAAACGGTATCACAATGTCCTATTAACAATTGAATTGGTTTCTTTTTATCTCTTTGTAACGGTCGTGCATATAAATAGCCTCCAGTTTCTTTTCCTTGAACATGCAACACATAGAAATCAAGTGATTCTAATTTTTCTTGTAACAGGTTGAATATTTCTCGTTGAGCCTCTTTATTAATGGAAGGAGATTCTTTTTCAACCATTTTTACCAGAAAGCGTAACATTTCTTCGTGTTGAGTTTTTAATTGCTTCCATATTCTTGAGGCCGTTCGTTTATTCATCACATTACCTTTTAAAATCTTTAGGAAAAGGAAAGTTGAATGTTTCGTCTATTCTGGCAAAACGTCCATAAGCAATATACACCAGTAAAGGATTATCTTTTAATTGTTGCTGTTCGTCATGTTCAGAAACACGCAAATAATTATTTGCTGCAAAAGCCTTGTTTATTCTCCCAGTAATAATACTATTTTGGTCAAACCCATCAATAATTTTAAACAATTCACATTCTAAATACAAATATGAGTTGGCGACTAATAATGCATCAACAGTGGTTGCTTTTAAAGTAGGCAGTGCATCAATGATGCTTCTAGATTTAGAAATATCTTCACATCGAGGAGAGGCACTTAAAGAAGTTAAAATAACCTGGTCTGGCAATGGAAAACTTACCGTAAAATAGCCTGTTTCTTTTACATTATGATATGTGGAATGTCTTGGGGTACATACAAACCCGAAATAATTACCAAAACCAACAGGAGTTGCCATATGTTTGGGTGCCAAATCATAATCTTCTCCTTCTTTAGTACCAATGACTACTAATGGTGCCACAGTATATATCCGATCCCAAATAGGGAAATTGATATCAAGATCCGTATAATTATTATGAAGTAAAGGTTCCATTTACTACATTTTGAGTGGTATACTCTCAAATTTACAAATAGATATACAAAATGTAAATGATAATTATCAGTAGAAAAATTAACATCATTAAATTGATCAATATAAATAGCAAAAAAAAAGCCACCTAAATAAGTGACTTTTTAAATTTAAGCTTGCTATTCTTATCGTGAACTCACATTACCAGATCCATTCACTTTTACATCTTGTTTCTTAGGGTTTCCTTTATAATATATATTTCCAGAACCAGAGATTCTTGCTTTTAAATTATCTTTTACATTTAATTTAACGCCACCCGATCCGGCTATATTAACTGATGCATCATTTGAAATTAATTCATAGGCTTGAATATCTCCCGAACCCGCAATAGAACAACTTAAGGTATTAGTATTTCCGATTAAAGCGATATCTCCTGAACCAGCTATTTTAGAAACAATGTCAGAAGCATCTACTTTAAGTTTGATATCTCCAGATCCTGCTAAAGCTGTTTTAAATGAGTTTGCCTTAATTACATCTTCTGAATATACATCTCCTGATCCGGCTAGTGAGACTTCGTCAATATCTTTAAAAGGCACGGTCATCAAAATATTACTTCTTGAAGAAATATTGACCCCTTTTTTCCATTTAATTTTTAATTTATTGTTTACAACCTCAGTAATTAAATAAGGTAACAAGTTCTCATCTATATAAATAGTGACTTTACCTTCTGTACCTGCAACCAATTTCACATCAAATGAACCTCCGGCTGAAATTTTATCATAATCTGATACGGTTCTGGTTTTCGTAATCATTTTTCCATTGCCTCTTACTTTTTTTCCAAACCATTGGGCATTCATGCTTGTTGTAAAAACTAATATTACTACAATCGCTACTAATTTATTCATGATATTATTTTATTGATTAATAAATATATTTATTAGTGAAATGTTACACTTCCGTAATCTGAATCTATCTTAATAGTTCCTCCTGTATTTTGATCTTTATAATAACCTTCGTAATATTTAGAAGATGATTTAACTATCTGTTTGATAAAATCAAACTTACCTTCGTCTCTTTTAAAAGAACCATAACTTAATTTTAAGACAAAATTGAAAGGAGTATTAGGAGTTCCTATTTTTACTCCGCAGTAATCACCGTTAATGTCAACCGAATCAAAACCGTCTTGAAGCTCCTCAATTCTAATAGATCCATAATCTGAATTAATGGCCACTTTTTTAGAAATACTGCCCAATCTAGTTGTTAAATAGTCTCCATCCCCTACAACAGACGAAGCCCTACTAACTTTTAAACTTCCATAGTCGCAATTATAATCTAATGCTTTTACCTTTTCAAAAACTGAAGTCGTATAATCTGCATTCAAGCCAATGTTACCTGCACTCTCTACTGTAAATTTTGAATAATCTGCATTGATAGAGCCACCATTCATTTTACTTATAGTAGATGCACTACAATAATCGATATTTATTTTATTATTGTTACTATGCAAATCACCAATAATGATCTTGCCATAATCGCAATTTATGCTGGCATTACCTTTTATTTCATTTAAATAAATATTACCATAATCGTTCATCAAATTCACACTATTGGTAATAGGTACTTTGACTTTATAATTAATTTGATAGTTAACATTACTCTTATTACCCCAACTCCATGACCAGGTTGAAGATTTTTTTTCAATAATAGTTTTAGCAGATACTAAGTTACGACTACCTTCAAATTCAACATTGATCATTTCTAATCTCTTTATAACCTTATCTTCATTATTGCCACTAACCGTAATTTTTACTTCTATTATAATCTTATTACCATCCCAGGAAACAACATCTACATTTCCATATCTATTATTGATCTTTAATAACGCATCTGCATTAACAGTGTATTCTTTCTTTAAAGATTTTGATTTTTCATACTTGTACCTATCTATTCCATTTGCACTAAGCAAAAATGGAGTTATAAGTAAGACTATTACTATGTTATGTAATTTTTTCATCATTGATACCATTTTTAAGTTGTTCTAATTCATCTAATTGTTGTAATAAAGATTGTAAAACTTCAATACGTTGTTGAAAATTTGCAATCATCGCGTAAATAATGCGTTTATCTTTATTGCTATTGTCTAATTCTAGCGTTAATTTTTTGTAATTTTCTTCTAGCTTATTGAGTTGAACAAATGCATCGTCAATAATTTTCTGATTGTCATCACTGCGCTTTAAATTTATACGCTCAATTTCTTGCTGTATTGTTGAAACAAAAAAGCTTTGGGTTTCTTCCATTTTTGGCGAAACGTCTGCCAGTTCTAATCCTACTTTTGGCGAATAGTTACCTAAACCAAGTGTGAAAATAAGAGCTATCGAAGCTGCGATAGCTAACCATTTCCATGTATTAGGATTCCATTTTGTTTGTTTTGAAGTTTGTCTAGCAAGTTTCACATC
>Ga0209633_10002637_pt1 | contig 17092 bp, 16 predicted proteins | sample Cruoilmetagenom1_FD_187290 | JGI IMG/M metagenome (GOLD analysis project Ga0209633, IMG submission 187290) | Oil polluted marine microbial communities from Coal Oil Point, Santa Barbara, California, USA - Sample 1 (SPAdes) (version 2) | ecosystem: Environmental > Aquatic > Marine > Oil seeps ... | reverse complement strand
AGCGCAATCGCCGCAAGCCCGGCGCCCGCATCCATCTCAGGCACTTGTACATGTGGATCGCTCGCAAAGACGGGCGTCGTCATCATCGTGACGAGTGCAATTGTGATATATTTCATTCCCCCATCTCCCATTTTTCGCAGCGGCAATGCTGCGTCCCGATATATTACAGTTGCGTAAGCCATAGTGCAACGTGGCGCGCCCTATGGTTGCAGCGCCCACAGACAATTCGCCTCGTATTGCGGGCGTCGCCGCGCGATAACCGCATGATCATTGAAGTTGTTGCATTGCAAAACGGCGCGCCTCAAAACAGGCATGGCGGGGCCGTGCTCGGCGCGGCGTTTGCGGTCTATAACAAAACCCGAAAAGGCGCCAAATCAGGAAAGACCGACAGGCCGGACGATATGGAATTTTTCAAAGGCATAACCGGCCTCTATTTTCTCCTTGGCGTGCTTGGTTCGGCATTGGTCCTTGAGCTGATCATTCCCTGGCGGCGGGACGTCAAAATTGATTTCGCGCGGTGGGCGAGAAACGCGTCGATGACGTTTTACGGGATCATCCTTCTCAGCCTGTTTCCGGCACTCGCGACTTATGGCGCGGCGCATGCGGCCGAGGCGCGCGGGCTCGGGCTTTTCAATCTGGTTGAAGCGCCCTTATGGGCGCAGGCGCTGGCGACGATTGTGGTCTTTGATCTCACCGCCTATTGCGTTCATCGCGCCTTGCATAAATGGTATTTTTTGTGGCGCACGCACCGCACCCATCACGGCGACAACCACATTGATGCGACGACGTCCTTGCGGTTTCATCCTCTCGAAGGGCTCTTGCGCGCGATTATCGATCTGCCGTTTGTTTTTGTCTTCGGCTTGCCGCCGGAGGGCATTTTATTTTACTTCGCCATTCATGCGGTGGTGAACACCATGACCCATACCAATGTCGCGCTGCCGCCGGCGATTGACCGGATTGTCTCGCGCATCTTCGTGACGCCGCATATTCACCGTCTGCATCATTCAGCGGCGCCCGAATATCTCGATACAAATTTCGGCACGACCTTTTCCCTGTGGGACCAGATGTTCGGCACGTTCAGCCCGGCGGACAATCTGCGTGAGGATGAAACTTTCGGTATTGAAGGCCCTGAAGCGATCACGCCCGACAGTTTCGCCAATCTTGCGCTCGACCCGTTGCGCAAGCCGGCCGATGCGGCGATCCCGAAACCGGAAGCGAGCCCTGGTGACTGAGCCGCGCCTTAAGACAGAGATCCGCGTCAGCGCGCATATGCGCCGGGCGCAAGGGGCGGGCGCCTTCGCAACGGTTGCGCGCAAGGGCGATCCCGACGCCGGCGCCGTTGCGGTCAAGGTCTATCTCGGTCCCGCGCGCGCGCGCCTTTATGTTCAAAGCCGCGATCTTGATGGCAATCCGATCTGGCGCGAGCCCTTCGAGGATGATCGTGATGAGACGAAGATCGACCAATGGCTCAAAAAAGAGACCGCCATCGATCCGGATTTATGGATTGTCGAAATCGAGGATCGGGAAGGCCGGGCTTTTCTGGATTGACGCGGAGCCTACCCGGCGGCCCGGCGGGGGATGTTGGGGCGCGCGCGGCGGGGAATGTCGCTGGGCTGAGAGGTACGCTCCTGCTCCGCGGCGCCCGCCGCCGCACTCGCCGCCGCCTTGGCGGGCGCCCGCCAGAACCGCATCACCCGGCCGGCGGCGTCCTGGGGAATCTTCTGATAAAGATCGAGAATGCGCAGCGCCTTGCTCTGCTGGTCGGCTTCGCGCTGCAGGCCGAAGACGATCTTGGCGAAGGTCGCTCGCTCCAGACACGAGGCGCGGCAGGCGATCGCCAGCGCCTCCCAGCTTTTGTCTTTAAGCATCGATTGCGCCGTAGACGAATCAACGCCGATAAGATGCGAAAACGCCAAGACAAACGCCGTCCCCTGGCGCTGGTCGATCAGCTCTTTCAGGAGATTTTCATTGACGGCGCCGGCGGCGATTTTTTCCGCAACAAATTTGCGCGCGTCGGAGACTTCCGCTTGCGCATCGCGCGCCGCCCGGTCGAGAATGTTCTGCCGGCTCGTCTTGACCGCTTCGTCGATCAGCGCCGGATCGAGCGTATCGGAGCGTTTGAGGATTTCTTTTTTCAGCGCCGAGGAAACAAAGAAATACATCTTTGTTAAAAGCGGCGCCGGCATGTCGAAACGCTCGGCCAAGGGTTTTTGCAGTGCTTTGACGGAGCGCGCATGGCCGACCATTTTTTCCATCGACACGGCGCCGAATTTCGCGCCCCGGTTCTCCGCAAGACAAATCAGCACGCCTTCGTCGCCGCGCTCCACCAGTTCCGATGCCAGTTTTCTCGTCACCTCGCGCCGCTTGGTGATGGCTTCCATATGAGCCTGGCCGCACTGGCGGATGACCCCGACGAGATCGTCGTCGTTCAGCGCCTCGCTGCGGCGCAGAACCGGCTCGGCGACGGTGATTTCATCATGGGCGAGCTGGCGGATAAGGCCTTTGGGCGCGCTTGGCGCATCGGCGAGCCTTTCCGCGATCTCGCGCCGGAGCACCATTTCAACCTGCTCGGCACTGCGCGACATGATGACGTCGAAATGCTGTAATTCCGAGGGCGTATAGCGGTCGGGCGCCGCCATGAAGACATCGGTAATGTCCCGCAGCAAGTCGCGCCTTTTTTCGCTGGAGCCGTCTCTGGCCACAGCAATAAGCTGTTTCAACCGCGACGAATCGGCCGTCATAGCGCGCCCTCCACAAGCGGCATTAATTGTGCGAAAGAAGAGTAAAGAATTTATCGATGCGGATTTGTGTCGAATTGAGAAAGGTTCAGTTGTTTATGTTCAGTTTGAAACAGGCATTCCTTGTTTGCCTTGCCGGGCTGGTTCTCACTGGCTGCGAGAGCTTGTCGTCGATAGGCGGCTATGGCGATGAAGCGGAAAACTTCGCCGCCGGCTCGCTGGTGGCTGCGCGGCTCGCCGGCGGCGATCGCGAGGCGCTCGGGCGCGCGGTGGTGACGGCGATCGAAACCGGAAAGGCGCAGCAATGGCGCGGCTCGCGCGCGGCGGGCGTTGTCATGCCGGGTGATCATTCCCTCGCCAATCTCAGGGCCGATCCGGACCAGCGCATCGTGCTTGCGCGCGCCGATATCGATGTCAGCCATGTCATGGAGACCGATCTCGGCCTTTATGTCCTGACGCGCAACTCCAACATCCGAACCGGTCCGGGTACGGAAAATAAAATTGCCGAAATGTTGCCTTCCGGCACCGGCGTTGACGTGGTCGGTCGGACGGGGAACGGCGCCTGGATGCTGGCCGCTATTGATGGTCGGGTGCGCGGCTATATTCACAAAAGCTTGCTGATCAAGGCGCCGGGGACCGAGCTGGAACTTGCCGGGGGCCCGCGCCGGCGCCCGGTCCGGTGCCGCGAATTCACCCAGCGTATCAGTATTTTCAGCGAGCGCGACGAATGGGCGGGCGCGGCCTGCCATGACGGCGCGCGCTGGCGGCCGGCGCGCGAGCCCGCGGCGCCGCCCGAAGACGACGAGCTGTTGGGACTTTGAGCCAATCCGTCTTCTGATCGGTTACGGGGGGCGCGCTCTTGCGCTATGCTGCGCAATAACGGGAGGGCGTAATGTTTTTAAAAATTCTCAGATATCCGCTGACGCGGCTTATTCTCGGCGTCGCCTTGCTGATCGCGTTTCAGATTGGCGCGGACGTTGCCAACGAGTTCTTAAAAACCACATTCACTATAGAAAATGAAATTGCCGCAAGAGCATTGAAATCAGGTCTTATCATCATCGCGGCCTGTCTTGCCTATTGGGTGCTGGTGCGGCTGATCGAATGGCGCGCCATAACGGAGCTCTCAGTCGGCCTTGCGATCCCTGAAATGTTCATCGGTATACTGATTGGCGCAGGCTTCATCAGCGCCGTTATGGCTGTCCTTTATTGGCAGGGTTATTTCGAGATTAACGGCGTGCGCTCGCCGGTATTGTTGCTGGTTCCTTTTATCGGCGCCATTGCGACCGGCTTTATTGAAGAGATTGCGCTGCGCGGCGTTATCTTCCGAATCATGGAGGAGTGGCTCGGCACCTGGATTTCCTTGCTTTTCAGCGCGGCCCTCTTCGGCGCTCTCCATCTCGGCAATGATAACGCCACCTTGCTCGCGGGAAGCGCGATTGCGCTGGAAGCCGGCATCCTTCTGGCGGCGGTCTATATGGTGACGCGGCGGCTCTGGGTTGCGATCGGCCTGCATGCGGGCTGGAACTTCACGCTGGGCGGGGTCTATAGCGGCGCGGTGTCCGGCGGCGCCAGCGAGGGTTATCTCGACACGACGATCTCCGGGCCGGAAATCATGACCGGCGGCCCCTTCGGCGTTGAAGCGTCCATCGTGACGATGGCGTTAGGGTTGTTGCTTGCGCTCATGTATCTCGTGCGCGCCCACCGGCGCGGCAATTTTGTCGCCCCGCCATGGGCCCGGAAACGGGCGGCCGCATAAAAGGCGCCCGCCCAACAACTCGAACGCCATTCCACGCCTGAACCCCGGCGGCTTCGCTCGCCGGTTTTTTTATGTGTTTGAACGGCGATTCCGGCGTTTCAGACTCCTCTGATCTCTTCGAGTCATAATAATGTTGGCAAATCGGGCCCACGGATATTGTCACAATATTCGTGGCGGACGAAACTGGAGGTTACGATGAACTATACCAAACTCCGTTACGACCAGTTTTTTAAACGCGATCCGAAAGCCACAAAGCGAACCATCGACAGGCTGCGCGCGCTGAAGGAATGGATGGCGCGAGCAGAAGCGGAGGGCGGCGCGGGCGTTCCGTCAAAAGACACCGGCAAAACGCTTCTTCTCGCCACCTGGAATTTGCGCGACTTCGGGAAAAACAAGGGCTTTGGCGAGCGCACGCTGGAGCCGGTCTACTATATCGCCGAAATTATTTCGGCGTTTGATCTGATGGCGCTGCAGGAGATCACCAGCGACCTCAAGATCTTCTACAAGCTGATGAGCGTCCTCGGGCCCAACTGGGATTTCATTGCGACCGACGTCACCGGCAATCAGGAGCGCATGGTTTTTGTCTATGACCGGCGCAAAGTGCGCTTCCGCTCGATCGTCGGCGAGATCACGCTGCTTGAAAACGAGCTGATCCGGGTCAGCCAGGAAGTCAAACTGCCGAAAAAAGCGGTGGTCAAAGACAAGGACGGGAATGAACTCGACATTCCCGACGGCGCTTCGCTGGCGCTGCCGCGCGGTAACAAAGTGCTGACCGGCAAGCAGTTTAACAGGACGCCCTTTATGGTCTCGTTCCAAGCGGGGTGGTTCCGGTTTAATCTGTGCACCGTTCATATGTATTTCGGGAAGGGATCGGCAGGCGTGGAGCAGCGCCGCCAGGAGATCGCGCAAGTGGCGAAAGTCTTTAAAAAGCGCGGCAAAAAGGAGCGGGACGCGGCGAAAAAGGCCGGCCGCGATCCGAGCTCGCTGGAGACCTATTTCGTGCTGGGCGATTTCAACATATTGGCGCCAGACAAGGATACAGGGCAAAGCGAAACGCTCAATGCGCTTTTGGACAACGGCTTTGACATGCATGAAAAGCTGAAGCAGAAGCCAACAAATATGTTCAAGACCGAGCACTACGATCAGATTGCGTATTTGAAAAATCACGGCGTTCTTCGCAAGAAAAAGACGGCGGCGGGCGTCCTTGATTTTTATCAGGTGGTGTACAGAGCGTCAGCTGAAGACGTCGCGGTGCGCAAAAAGAAAAAGGGCGAGGAATTTCCCGCTGCTGACGTTTCAGACTTTCTGGCCTATTTCAAACAGATGGGCGCATCGGAAATGCGCGATACGCATGATAAAAAGCGCACCTTCGTCGGCAATGTGAAGGTCAACAAAGGCGACCCGCGCACGCGCGAGCAGCAGCGCGAGTGGTACGCAACAAACTGGCGGACCTATCATATGTCCGATCACCTGCCGATGTGGATGGCGCTCGAGATCGATTTTGCCGAGGACTATCTCGCCAAGATCGAGGAGGAGATGGAAGCAGATTAGGGGGGCGTTTCAATTCGCCCGTTTCACCAAATACACTGTTGTCACACCCATTAGGCTGACCATCCTTGGCGGAGTAAAGCATTTTTTCTCATCGCTTTCCGCTACCTATCCGCAAATGGAATGCACAATCGTTCTATAACCGAGATTTGAATGCCGATAGGGTCAGATCCAGCCAGTCGTAACGCCCGACTTGATGGGAAGCGCGTGAACTTGTTTCCACTATCCTCGAGGGTTTATGGGATAGATCCGGATCAGCCTGGCGCCAATCTTCTAATCAGCACGCAAGGCTAGAAAGAAAAACCAATGATCACTTTTAACACAATACCGGTGCGAGCCTTTATTAGATCGGTGTCTATCGTAGCGATTATATCGACGACAATATCATGTGAGACAAACAGCGCACAAATTCCAAACCTACAACAAAATGAACTTTCCCACACAAAGATCTTCATCAATGAACACTCGATGACGTCACAATTTTCCGAGGAAGAGCGTCATATTACAGTGCAATTACCAACAGGATATTTTGAGCGCTCGGATCAACGGTTTCCCGTTTTGTATATCTTGGACGGGGAAAACAATCTTGAGTTCACCAATGTTGTTACAAAATTCATGTCAGATGATGGCCAGATACCGGAGCTAATTATTGTTGGCTTACATGCTGGCGAAACCCGTGACACAGATTATTCGCCGGAATTCGTTTCAGAAAATGCTCCCGCAGGCACACCGCCTGGCGAGGCAACGCAATTTTTGAAGTATGTCGATATAGAACTGCTGCCATTTATCGATCGGACTTACCGGACCACATCCTACCGTATGCTCTCGGGTCATTCGCTGGGCGGTCTCTTTTCTACGTTTGCGTTGACCGAAAAACTAACCCTATTCCAAGGCTATTTCGCCCAAAGCCCTTTCTTTAACGCACGAATAAGTGCGCTGTTTGTTGAGCGTATGACAGCCTTGATGAAAGAAAATCCCGATTTGCAAAGCTCGTACTTCATCACCCTTGGCTATGAACCAAATCTGGAAGCAGGGTTTGCGAAAATGACATCAGCACTGAAGGACAATGCGCCCGCTGCTTTTCAATGGAATGCTGAACGACAAGATGGCAGGTCGCATATGCAAACACGTCTTATCGGTATCTATCGCGCCCTTGAGCAAAATTTTGGAAAAGATTGGCCACTCGCGCAAGCCGCTAAATCTGGAAATATCAAAGCGCATATTGACGGTTTGTCAAAAAAATACGGCACTGAGGCGCGATATAATCACGAGGGATTTTTCGGGGAAATCCAGCGTTTATTACAAAGTGGTGATGTCACTTCCGGCACCGCGATGGCGGAGGTCTATATCGATCAGTATCCGGATTCTCCGTTCCCACATTTCTTGCTGGCAAACGCATACGCATCCGGCGGAAATCATGAGGCGGCCCTTGAGCAAGTCGACATTGCAGCAAATCTGATCGAATCAAATCCTGAACCATCTGCCGACATGAAGCAAATCTATATGCGTTTAAGGCAGATGCGAGCAGCTCTTAGCGCAAAGTAGCCAATATTTCATACCTAGTTCCGCTGTCTAGAGCGGCGCAAAAGCGGAGATAAGTTAGAAAATTAAGAATGTCGTATATCCGTTCAAAATCGGACATATTTGTGCGGATTATCAACGGCAAAAAGTGGCGAAAACAATCTATTTGGGGCTGGGCCTCCAGCTCACGCGGCGCCCGGCGGAATTCTCCGCCGGGCTGTTCTTTCTTTATACGCGCCGCAGTTTGATCAGGGCGATGACATGCAGGATCAAAAACGCCGGGACGATAAAGGTCGGGAAGAGGCCGAGCGGCGGCATGCCGAGAAGAGTTGAGGGAACGGCGCCGTCAAAATCGAACGGGGCGCCGGGCCGCGACAGGATGCCGGTCGAAAAGGCGATGATAAAATCGGCCATCCCCGCGGCGATGAGGCCATAAGCGCCTATGCGCCAGCCGCGTGTGCGGCGTTCCACGGCGAGCGCAACGGCGGGCGCGGCCATGCCGACGGCCATGTCGCCAATGCCCGCCGGCAAGGCGAAGAAGGCCGGAAGCTCGCCCAGGCCCCAAACCACGAGAAACGCAAAACCGATAATGCGCCAGGCCTGCATGGCGAAAATCTCCGAAAGATCGAGCCCTTCAACCCAGCGCCGCATCGGCGCAGAAACAGCGTATACTGAAAGAAACAGGATCGATGGGAGAAGCACCGCAATCATAACGGTAGCGGGTGGTTCGCTCGGCGGGCTGTCAAAGATGCCTTTTTGGCCGAGGTAAAAAATCGCGGCGCCCCAGACAAAGAGCACGGCCCAGGCAAGGGGCGTCCGGGTGAGTTTGGTCTGGCGCGCCGTATCGGCGCTTCGGGCGTCGCCGGCAATATGGGCTTGGGTGGTCATTGGTTTTCTCCATTAAGTGTAGATGCACATATATTACGAAATTTTTTTACTCCAGAGCCGCAACGACATTTTGCGTTCTGATGAGGACGCCGGCGGCATCGCTCTCGCCAAGCCTGGCGATCAGGGATTTTTGCGCCGCTCGCCAAAGCGGGAGCGCGGCCTCATATCGCCGCCGTCCTTTGGGGGTTATCGCGACCAGCCGGACGCGCTTGTCGTCGCCGGCCTTGCGCTTGATGAGGCCGTCGCGTTCCATCAGCGTGAGATTGCGGGTCGATGTCGTGCGTTCCGTTTCCATGGCTTTGGCGAAGGCGCTCGTCGGCAGCGGGCCTGCTTTGGCGAGAACGGTGAGGGCGGAAAATTGCGGCGAGGTCAGCTCGGCGGGCGCGAGGGCGTCGTCATAGGCTCGCGTCGCAAGGCGCGCCGCGCGTCGCAGGTTGAAGCACAAGCACTGGCCCGGGTCGGCGAGATCTGGTCGTTTCTTACTCATAAAGCTGTATATACACCTAACTTGTAGATCAACAAGGGCGGTTTCATGAATGTCAGGTCACAAGAATGGGAGGTTCATGAATTTACCGGGCTGGTGTGGTTTCGGGCCAGTCTGATGCTGATGGGCTCGCGAAATGCGGCTGCGCAAACCCATTGACGCCTGGTCGCAATGTGCAGGACGCTGTTGTGGCGCAACAAGGAGGAGGGCGCGCTCATGGCAAACGGCAAGATAGTCTTAGCGCTTGCGATAATGGCGGCTGCGGGCTGCGAAAATAATGGCGAAGGGGAGAGCGCCGCGCCCGCCGCCGGGGCGCCATTATCAAGCGCCCCCGCCGAAAGTCTTAAAGGCCATTCAAATGAGCTGCGCCGCGATGTCGTTAAGGTCACCGACACAGTCGCCGTCGCGATCGGTTTTGGTCTCGGCAATTCCATATTGGTGGAAGGCGAGACCTGCGCTTTTGTCGTCGATACGACAGAGAGCCGTGAGATCGCGCAAGAAATCCTTGCAGAATTTGATCAGCTCACGGATCTGCCGATTGAAGCTATTGTCTACACCCACAATCATGCGGATCATGTGTTCGGCGCGGAAATATTCGCGAATGGACGCGATATCGGTATTTACGCTCATGAGACGACCGCCGCCGAAGTCAACAAGGCGGTCAATATCATCCGGCCGATCCTGTCGCAGCGCTCTGCGCGGATGTTCGGTACCTATCTCGACGCGGGCGATAATGGTTTTATCAATGCCGGGCTCGGCCCGGGGCTTGGCGTTACCGGGCCCAATGGCGGGTCGATCGGTTACCTGCCGCCGACGAAAACATTCGCCAATCGTCTGGAGACGGAGATTTGCGGGCGCGCGGTCGTGTTGCAGCATGCGCCGGGCGAGACCGACGATCAGATCTATGTCTTTCTGCCCGATGAAAAAGTCCTGATGCCGGGCGACAATATCTATAAGGCGTTTCCCAATCTCTACACGATCCGCGGCACGAGCTATCGCGATATCGTGAAATGGGCGCAAAGCCTTGACGCCATGCGGCGCGTCGGCGCGGAGTATCTTGTACCAAGCCATACAAGGCCGATCTCCGGTCGCGGCGAGATTAACGACGTGCTGACCGCTTATGCGGACGGCATTCGCTTCGTACACGACCAAACCGTGCGCGGCATGAATAAGGGGATGGACCCCGGCGCGCTGGTCGAGTTTGTCCAGTTGCCGCCGCATCTTAAAGACCATCCCTATCTGCAGGAGCATTACGGAACGGTGCGTTGGTCGGCGCGCTCGATCTATGACGGTTATCTTGGCTGGTTCAATGGCGACGGCGCGGCGCTGAACCCGCCGGGACGGGCAGAGCGCGCCGAGGCGATGGCGAAGATCGCGCGCGAGCAGACGACATTGATTGACGCAGCCGCCGACGCGCTCGCGGCGGACCGGTTTGCACTCGCCGCCGAACTTGCGACGCTCGCGCTCGATGCGGGCGGCGATGAAACCCGCGCGCGCGCCCTTAAAGCCGACGCTTTGTCGGCGATGGGCTATCAGAGCGTTTCGCCCAATGGCCGCAACTATCTTCTCACGCAGGCGCGCGAATTGCGCGGCGAGGTTAAAATCGAGGAACTGCCCGACGAGCGCAGCATCGCCTTCACGCGCGCCGCGCCGATCGCAAATTTCATGGCGTCGCTGCCGGTTAATCTGAATGCGGAAGAAGCGCTGGAGGTGGAGCGCAAGGCGGAGTTTCGCTTCACCGACACGGGCGATGTCTTCACCGTTGAAATCCGCCGCGGCGTCGCCATCGTTACCCCGGCGCCGGCGGACGAGCCTGATCTTGTGGTGGAGACGACAAGCCTTGTCTGGATCGATCTTCTTCTCGGCCGGCGCCGTGCGGCGCCCGCCATCGCAACCGGCGCGATCAAATTTCCCGGCGGCCTCGGCGATATCGCCGCCTTCGGCAATTTCATGAAACTCTTCCGGGCGGAATAAAAGTCTGGCCGTCAGCGATGCCGGCCTAAGAACCACATGGCGATCCGCGCCCCGGTTATCAGCGAGGGCAGCGCGAGCCCGAGCTGCATCAGCCTGAAGGACAAGTCGTAATTATCTGCTGGACTGACCATCGCGAAAAATGTCGGTGCAAACAAAATCACGCCCGCCGGGACAAGGCGGCGGAGCGTATTACGCGCGAAACTGTCTTCATCGCGGAAGATCAGCGCCGCAATGGCGCCGCCCGCGACGGCGACGCCGGCCATTTGCACGAGAAGATAAACCGTGCGCGCTAGGAAATAGGTTTGCGCCTGTGTCACTGCAGCAAACCCCCGCGCTGCGCCCCGGGCGATGAAGATATCCCAATAATGGATCATCAAAAAGGCGCCGAGCGTCGCCGCCAGCGCAATGCCGAGGCGGCGCGTTTCTTCCGACCCCAGACGTTTGAGCGCAAGATACGGCGCCGATATCGCAGTCTGGCGCCAATACCAGGCGCGCGCCTCATGAGGCGATTGCTGGCTCTGCCGGGCAAATTCCTCTTCCATATCGCCAATCAGCGCGGCGCGATCAGGCGCGCTGGCCATCACAACGATCAGCGCCCGCGCCAGTTGCGGCGGTGCTAAAGAACGGCGAGGCGTCTTAAAATCTCCGGCCATGGAGACACCCCCTTCAGCATGGCGCCCAGAGCTGTCACTGATCTTTCCAGCTGCGCTTTGCCTTCCGCATTTATATCATAAAATCGTTTTGCGCGCCCGCCGCGTTCGGCGGTCGCCTCTCCGACGCGCGAGGCGACGTAATTTTTTTCCTCGAGGCGTGCGAGCGTTGAATATAAGGCGCCGACCGACACCGTACGCCCAGTGCGTTCCTCAATCTCGCGGCGGATGGTGACGCCATAAGCGTCCGCACCCAGACGAACGAGCGCGGCGAGCACGAGCATTTCAAACTCGCCCAGATTTTTTTGCTTGCGCATGTGTCTCCGCTCGCTATATCTACTACAAAATAGAATAAATTAAGGAGACGTCAATGCCCCTTACCAGAAATGCCCGGTTTTTCGCGGCTCTGTCCGCCGCAGGCATAGTAGCAGCCGCCTGTGCGCCGGCAAGCACGGCTAGCGCCGCGGATCGCTACGAGATTGACGCCAGTCACACCCATGTCCAGTTTTCGGTGCTGCGCTTCGGCTTTGCCGATACGATCGGGACGTTTACGGGCGTGAGCGGCGCGATCATCCTCGACCAGGAGGCGCCCGAAAACAGCAGCGTCGAAGCGGAAATCGATGTTACGAGCCTAATGAGCGGAGATGCGAGCCGTGAGCAGGCCGTGCTCGGCGGTTTCTGGCTCAACGCCGGGGAATTCGCAACGATGACATTCAAATCGACATCCGTTGAGCTGGACGGCGAAAATCACGCCCTTGTCACCGGCGACTTAACCCTCCTCGGCGTGACCAAACCGGTAACGCTCGATGTGAAGCTCAACAAGATCGGCATGGACCGGGCGGCGAAAAAAGAAGGCGCGGGCTTTTCCATAACCGGCGAGCTAAACCGTCTCGACTGGGGCCTGCAAACCGCGGCTCAATTTGTCGGGACGGACGTTGCGATCCGCATCGAAGCACTTGCGCACAAGACAGAGTAACGATTAAGCGTGCGCGTCGTCGCCGGCAAAATTCATCTCCCTCTGTTTGCCGGCGGCGTCAGTTTTGCGTATATGATTTCAGGCGCTAAAGCGCTCTCGATATTCGGTTGGCGAAATATTGAAGGCATTTTGAAATGCCCGGCGCAGCCGTTCCCTATCGCCAAACCCACAATGGTCTGCGATCTTTGAGATAGGTTTTTTTCTGTCGTTGAGCATTGCGCGCGCCGCCTCGAGGCGAATGGCGGTGACGGCCTTGGCCGGTGTCTGACCGGTATGTTTCACATAGAGCCTGGCAAATGTTCGCGGCGACATGCTCATAAACGCCGCCAGTTTTTCAACGCTCAGATCTTCGGCAAGGTTTTGCGACGCCCACTGATGGAGGCTCTCAAAGAAGCCGTCGGAATCAGCAATCTGTGAAGACAGAATAGTGCTGAATTGAGACTGCCCGCCGGGGCGAACCATGTAGGAGACAAGGTCGCGCGCAATATCGAGCGCCGCCGGCCGTCCCAGATCCTCCGCCGCCATCGCTAACGCCAGATCAATGCCGGATGTAACGCCCGCTGACGTCCAGACGCCGCGATCGTTTATAAAAATCGGATCACGAACAACCTCGATCTCCGGATGTTGGTTCGCTAACTCGTCGCACAGCTTCCAATGGGTAACCGCGCGCTTGCCGGTAAGCAATCCGGCGGCGGCGAGCACGAAAGCGCCGGTGCAAATGGAACCGGGTCGGCGGGCCTTGCGGCTCATTCTGGTGACGGCCTGCGTCAGGCGCTGGTCGCTTGCCGCGTCAACCGCGCCTAACCCGCCGACAACAAGAAGCGTATCGATTGACTTGCGCGCCAAGCTGGCGACCGGCGCCGTGGGTATTTCAATGCCTGTGTCCGTCGCGACGGCGCCGCCCTTGAGAGACGCGACGACGATCTCGTAGGCGGGGCTTCCCGACTTTAGCCGCGGGGCGTCGGCGAAAACCTGATATGGCCCGGAAAAGTCGAGCAGCTTCACGCCCGGATAAACGATGAAGACCACCCGGCGTTTGGCGGCCTTTTTTGGTTTGGCAGGAATTGAGGGCATAATGTCATTTATGCCATCCTGGAAACCATTAGTCTAATCACGCGAATTCCGCACGCGCCCGAAGTTTAGGGAGGAACTAATGACAATTGCAAAATGGCGTCTTCTTGCCGCCGCGTCTTTAATGTCGATCGGCGCCGTGACCAATGCGATGGCGCTGGCCCCGCACGGCGGCGTTGATCGCGGCGTTGAAGCCTCCGCCATAAGCAAGGACGCGCCCGCAGAGACTGCGCATTGGGGACGCCTGGTCGGGAACTGGAATTTCGTTCTGGAAGAACTCGCCCCGGATGGGCGCGTGACGGAGAGTTACGCCGGCGAGTGGAATTTCTTTTATACGCTTGGCGGCGAGGCGATACAGGATGTATTTATCTTGCCGCCGCGCTCTGCGGAGATTTCTCCGGAAGACCATTTCTACGGTACGGGCATCCGAATTTTTGATGGTGAGACGAAAAAATGGCGCGTTGTCTGGATTGATACTGGCGGGCGTCAGTTCGAGCTTCGCCAGGCGACATCAACCGGCGATCAGATCGTGATGACAACGGGGCCGGGCGCCAATGAAAAGCGGTGGGTCTATTTTGATCTCCATGAAGATCGTTTTCAATGGCGCCAGGAGGCGATGGCCGATGGAAAATGGACAGTTGACCAACGCCTGACGGCGACGCGCGCTGATTAAGCCATTAATATTTCTGACTGCTATCGGGCGACCGTTTTATTGGGCCAGCGTCGCTTGCAGGTCGAGCAAGGCCTCATTGTCGGGCAGCGCATCGAGCCCGGCCTTTACGGCGTTTTCCGCCTCGCCTTGTTCACCGAGCGCAAGCGCAGTGCGCGCCCAGCCGAGATAGGCCTCCGCCCGGGCGTCATCGAGCCGGCGCGCAATGTCGTATAAAAAGAGCGCCGGCAAGTCGCGCCCCGCGGCCTCGAGGGTTTGCGCTTCGGCGATGATCTCGCCGGCGAACTTGGAGAGGTCTCTGTCAAGAATGCGCGGGTCGGTGCCAAAGCGGCTGAACAGGATGATGGCGCCGTCCCAATGGTCGGTCGCCGCCGAGACGTCGGCGATTAGCGCGGCGAGACCTTTCGGCGCCTTATAGGTGAGCGCCGCCTCAAGCACCGGGTCGCGCCCGGTCATATAGTCATCGATTGTGTAAGCCACGGGATAGTGCGGCGCTGTTGCGGTGCGGGTTTCAAAGGCGCGCCATGCGCACCAGTGCAACCGCGAGACGCGCAGATCAAGACCGCTGTTTTTCAACTGAATGCGTTTCGGGTCGCCATAGGAATCAGGCGCCGCGCCGCTCGGCTCGCCGAAGAAAAGCGCATCGGTATATTGCTCCAGTTCCGTCAACAGATGGCCGGCGGCGGAAAATGTTTCGCGTCCAATTAAAATCAGGAACTTGCCATATTCATTATAGGGGCTTGCGGCGATCGCGTTGACGACCGACCGGCTATAGCCGCCCGAGCCGCCATGATTGTGTCGAAGGTCGATAATTATTTTCTGCGCACGCGCCTTTTTCGCTTTGTTAATTTCCTCGCGCATGAAATCGGCAAGCATGACATCGGGCATGCCGCCTTCAATCTGGTTGAGCTGAATGAAATGCGCGCGCTCCTTGCGTAACAGTTTGGCCCATTTCGGCGACGCCTTGTCGATGAGCCAAAGCGGCGTTGCGGAGGCCTCGGGCGCAACCAGCGCGGAGGGTTCATCGCCAAGCGGCGATACAATGATCTCAACCGCTTCGCCGTTGTCATACTTTCGCAAGGTCAGCGGAATTTCCTCCGCCGATGTGGTAATCTTCAAAGCATGAAGAAGATCAGGCAGGCTCGCGCGGTCGCCCGCGAGCAATATGTCGGTCATCTCATTGTCATTATAATTGACGCTCGACAGGCGCTTCAGCGCGTCTTCGCTCGGCGTTTGCCCGAACGCTGTAACTTCCGCGCCAAGCAAATGCCGATAGGCCTCGCTCGCCTCGATAATATAAAGCTTGCCCTCAAGCACGCTGAAACGAAACGGCAGCGACGTAAAGTTGAGCGCCGCGTCGGTCGGTTCCTTCGGCTTTGAATGGCTGAACGAGAACCCAAGCTCATTGTGCTGACGGGGAAAGCTGAGCCGGGTATGCCCATCCTCAACGAGCGCGATGATTTTCGCCATCTCAACGATGATCTCTTTGTCGTCAAAGTCGCCAAGCCGCGACAGCAGTACTTCAACGGCTGTATCGAAATCTTCCTCGCTGGTGTGAAGATAGGCGTTTGGATGGTTGGCCTTCACAGTCGCAACCATTTCCAGAATGTCCGCGCGCCACGCCTCTTCGCTCAGCACTTGCGGCGAGGCGGTCGCATTGATCGGCGCCAGCAGCAGTGCAAAAGCGAGTGAAACGAGGGCGCAGCTCTCTCGTATCGATGTGGCCATCTTCTTATTCTCCGTCAGATTTTTAAGGTTGGCTTAGAGCAAAATGCGTTAAGTGCGAATCGTGCATTTTGCTCTAGATTTTTTTTGGTCGCATCGCGCGGCGCGAAAACCGTTGCACACTTTTCGCTCGATGCTCTAGGCCGCGCCGGCGTCGCGCAACAGGCGGGTGATCTCGCCGGCTCTCAGGCGTTCCGCCTCGCCAAGCGGCGATCGGATCTCGCCAGTTTCGGTGGTCGCCGTTTTGTTGACGTCGGCGCCGGCCTCGATCAGCAGGCGGACCATTGCCGGGTTTTGCGACCGCACGGCGGAAATCAGTGCGGTCTCGTCATAGAGGGCCGCAAGCTCAACATCGGCGCCCATGGCGATCAATTTGCCGGCATAGTTGATTGAGCCCGCCCTGACCGCGGCGATGAGCGGCGTGCCATCACCGTAAAGAACCGCATTTATATCGGCGCCGGCGGCGATCAGCGTGTCTGCGCCGGCCCAGTCGCCATCGGAAATCGCATTGACCAGCAAGCGCCCAAGGCGTTCCGCGTCGGAGGCTGCGGGGCTTTGCGTGAACGAGGCGCTGACCGCGCTGCCCGCCGCATCGATAACGAGGCGCGGCGCGGCGGCGGCGGCGCAAAGGCTGACAGAGGCCATGGCGGCGCCGGCCAAAGCAAGGCGTAAGAGAGACGGGCGGAGATGGTCGGCATAATCATGGGACATAAGACGGGTAATCCTCTGTTTAAGATCTGAAGGCTCACCAGACGCTGCAAGTGCTGCGTGATGGGTGTTCCCCTCGCGGGTGACGAGCGCGCGCTCTGCAAATTCAATCAGCGTGCGCGCATAGGCGGCGGGATCGTTGGTGGTGGCGATGGCGCTGTCGTCGCAGGCCATTTCGCGGTTGACGATAATCTTTGTGCGCATCTTCCAGAGAAGCGGATTCCACCAGAAGGCGCAAAGCGCGAGCGCTTCAGCGAGGGAAAAGACAAGGTCGCCGCGTTTGATATGGGCAAGCTCATGGGCGATAGCGCTTTGGGCGGCCTCCGCGTCAAGCGCGCCGGCGGTCTTCTCCGGCAGGATAATCGCCGGGCGAAACAGACAGA
>Ga0209633_10002636_pt1 | contig 17100 bp, 19 predicted proteins | sample Cruoilmetagenom1_FD_187290 | JGI IMG/M metagenome (GOLD analysis project Ga0209633, IMG submission 187290) | Oil polluted marine microbial communities from Coal Oil Point, Santa Barbara, California, USA - Sample 1 (SPAdes) (version 2) | ecosystem: Environmental > Aquatic > Marine > Oil seeps ... | reverse complement strand
GCAGAAATAATGTTCAGTTCGCGTTTATTAGTTTCGAAAAATTATTATTATTCATAAGTCTAAAATCGTAACTCATCGGTGGTATTTACTTACATATTCCCTTCTGTAAACAAGCCTGTCACTATTGCGATTTCCATTTTTCTACTTCGCTAAAACGGAAAGATGAAATGATACAAAGCTTAGTAAAAGAATTAGTACTTCGTAAAGCAGAGTTAAAAGATGAAACAATAGAAACTATTTATTTTGGAGGAGGAACACCATCTTTATTGTCTATTGGCGACTTACAATTACTTATTGATACCATTTATCAAAATTATAGGGTTGTTAAAAATCCTGAAATTACCTTAGAAGCTAATCCAGATGATTTAATGTCTGTTCGGGCGCAGTCGAGAACTATTTTTGAAGAATATCGTGAAATTGGAATTAACAGGTTGAGTATTGGAATTCAGTCGTTTTTTGATGAGGATTTAAGGGCTATGAATCGAGCACATAATGCTAAGGAGGCGAAAAATTCATTGATGGAAGCAACTCGTCACTTTGATAATATTACTATCGATTTGATCTACGGAATTCCAACAATGACAAATCAACGTTGGAAAGAAAATTTACAAATAGCTTTTGATTTTGGTGTCAATCATATTTCAAGTTATGCATTAACGGTTGAACCTAAAACAGCATTGGATAATTTTATAAAAAAGGGCAAATACCCTCCAATTGATGAAGAGAAGGCTTTAGCACATTTTAATGTGCTAGTAGAAGAAACTGCTAAACAAGGATTTGTACAGTATGAAATTTCAAATTTTGGGAAACCCGATTATTTTTCAAAGCACAATACATCGTATTGGTTAGGAAAATCATATGTAGGAGTTGGTCCTTCCGCACATTCATTTGATGGTAAGCATCGTAGTTGGAATATTTCAAACAATGTTAAATATATAAAAGCAATCCAACGGAATGAGCTTCCTAGTGAAAGAGAATTACTATCGACTAAGGATCGCTTCAATGAAACTGTCATGACAGGTCTTCGAACTATTTGGGGTGTTTCTTTAAAACAGGTTGAACAGGATTTTGGAACTGATTTTAAAGATCATTTATTGAAAATGGCTGAAAAGTTTATGAACCAAGGTTTGCTTGAAATTGTTACTTCGAGTGATTCCGACAGCAATTGTATCGAAAAGTTAAAAACTGCAAATAAAGGTAAATTTTTAGCAGACGGAATAGCGGCTGAATTATTCATGATTTAGTATATTTGAAATATGCTAACAACAATACAATACGGGTCTCAAAAACTGAAAATAAACTTATCTGAACCGCTAGATATTTCTATGCCTTTACGTATGAATAAAAGCAATGTAATAGCTTGGTATCAAAAGGCACCTAAATTTAAAAAGATAAGAAGGGTTTCTAAAAATGATTCAACTAACTTTAACTCAATTAGTTTTATTCCGCATGCTCATGGAACACATACAGAATGCGTGGGGCATATCACAAAAGAATTTTATTCAATTAATAAAAATTTAAAACAATTTTTCTTTTTAGCAGAAGTGGTAACCGTTGCGCCTGAAAAGCTTGGTGAAGATTTTGTCATTTCTAAAAAACAAATTCAATTTATGCTCGGCAATAAAAAAAGAGAAGCCATTATTATTAGGACCTTACCAAATACCAAAGAAAAATTATCTAATAATTATTCTGATACTAATGCGCCTTATTTACTTGAAGAAGCGGTTATTTATTTAAAAGAAAAAGGAATTCAACATTTATTAATTGATCTACCTTCAGTTGATAAAGAGAAAGATGATGGTAAATTATTATCACATAATGCATTTTGGAATACTAAAGGAAAAATTAGATTCAGCGCTACTATTACCGAATTGATTTTTGTATCGAACACTATTGCAGATGGTAAATATTTTCTAAATCTTCAGATAGCACCTTTTGAAAATAATGCCACACCCAGCAAACCTATTTTATATGAAGTTTTGAATTAAAATGATAGAAATTTCAACAGATAAAGACAAATTAGATATTGATATAATCCATAATTTTTTAGTGAATGCCTATTGGAGTTTGGGAAGAACCAGAGAAGATGTTGAAAAGACGATAAAGCATTGTTTATGCTTTGGAGTATATAAAGATAATAAACAAATTGGTTTTGCCAGAGTTTCAACAGATTATGTAGTATTTACTTATCTGATGGACGTATTTATTCTACCCGAGTATAGAGGGAATGGCCATGCAAAAGAATTGATAAAAACAATTTTAGACGAACCTGTATTAGAATCTTGTACAGTATGGATGTTAAAAACCAACGATGCTCATGGTTTGTATGAGCAGTTTGGTTTTAAAAACGCAACGAATTCCGAAATAATAATGGAAAGAATTCTAAAATGATTTGTCTCCCTGAGTATTACCGAGATGCAAAGAGTATTTTGTATCGAAGGCAGCAAGCAAAGCTTGTCGAAGAGTCTTTCAGAAAGTAAATAATATGAATATCGAAGAGTTTAGAACATATTGCATAAGTAAAAAAGGAGTAACTGAAGAGTTTCCTTTTGATGAGCAAACATTGGTGTTTAAGGTATTAGGTAAAATGTTTGCTTTGTCGGGCTTAGAACATCAACCTCCAAAGATTAATTTAAAATGCGATCCGGAAAGATCCATAGAACTTCGTGAGGAGTATGACGGACTTATCTACGGAGGATATCATATGAGTAAAAAACATTGGAATACTTTAGAGATTAATAGTTTGCCGCATCAATTAATTTTTGAATTAATTGATCATTCATATGATTTGGTAGTTGCGAAGCTTCCTATGAAATTGAGGGAAAAATTACAATAACATGAAGGTGTTTAAAAAGTGACATTTAATGTTAGTTTAAGCATTATCTTCTAGATAAAATGTATTTTATCTAGAAGATAACAAGTTCAATTTATTGAAAACTATAACTATCTAAAATAAGAACCCTTTGATTGCGATCAAGGGGGCAATTCGTATAAATTTCATCTTTTTAGATAACCTCTCTTTTATTTATTGTTTAGTTGTTATATAAATCTCACTTTTTTCGGCCCCCTTCTTTTTTACAACGTCCACTTTGGTAACATCATCTACACTCAATTCTTTAACTTGCTCTAAAGAGGCTTTTTTACCATTTATAAAATATATTACATCCTTGCGTAAAGGAAGTTGTGGAACATCATCTGGTTTTTGATCTTTGTACACTCTTCTAGGTTTTGAATACTGTGGAGGTCGAACATCTGTCGTTTCTTTAATGGATGGTACATCAGGAATTGGTGGTGGTGGTGGAAAATCAGGAAAAGGCTCGGCAAGTTTTTTTTGAGATTGAGTCATTAAACTGTAAATATATTCAAGCCGTTTAACATCTTTTAGTTTAATTCTTAGGTCACTTTTTGAATTTAAATGCTCATTATATTTTTTCGCTAATGCATTATATTCTGCAATTTGCTCTTTAGTTGCTTTTTTCTGGAGAGTTATTTCATTAATAACTTTTGAATTAGGCACCTCTTTTTCTATAGTTACTTTGTTGCTAAATCCATATAATAATACAGCAAGTAATGGAAGTAATACTAGGCTTCTCAACCAAATAGTATTTTTTGATGTGTGTGTTTTCATAATTGTAAATCGTTTTTGGATAAATGAATAATTAATGGCATTAGCGAGTTGTGGTTGTGCGTTACTTAATGAAAATTTGAGTAAAATGTTTTGATATTTCGATGTGTTAATACCATGATTTATGACAGCTTGATCAGCCAAAAACTCATGATTCAATTTCATGGCATGTTTCATATAATAGATTAGAGGGTTAAACCAAAACACGACTTGTAGAATTTCAATTAAAATAATATCTACTGAGTGTTTTTGATTGGCATGAGTTTCTTCATGTAATAAGACCTCTTTTGGAATAAGCTGTGCTTCAAACTTTTGTTTGTTTAAAAAAATATAATTGAAGAATGTATGCGGAATTGTTAAATCAGGTAACAATACATTAGTAAAATTTCTATACCGATGTTTTGGATTGTTATTTATTTTATAAATTAATTTTGATAAATTATATGTGAATTTAATAGAGAAAAAGATAGTGCCAATTGCATAAATACTCCATAAAATGACACTTAAATAAGGAAAAGGATCTTGAATCTGTTCTGAAATTATATTTACTTGCGTAAGATTATCTACTACAAAATTGCCGGTAGATTCTATATATTGAGTAAATGTAATGAGCGGAATTGCAAAAGCAATAATAACAGAGACCAATAAATAAAACCGTTTAAACACATGCATGTTTTCCTTTTCTAAAAATAGTTTATAGAAAAGAAAGAAAATTCCTAAGCAGGCACTAGATTTTAGAATGTATATCAACATGATTATTTCTTTTTAAGTTCGTTATCAATTAATTTTTTCAAATCTTCCAATTCTTCTTTACTTAAATCGGTTTCTTGGGTGAAGAACGAGGCAAATTGTGAAGCAGAGTCATTAAAAAAGTTTTTTATCAATCCGTTTACATGTTTTGAGAAATAATCTTCCTTTTTAACCAGTGGATAATATTCTCTAGATTTTCCGTATAATTTATAGGCTACAAACCCCTTATCAGTCATCCGTTTTAATAAAGTTGCTATGGTTGTTGTTGCTGGTTTTGGGTCAGGAAACACCTCCAATAAATCTTTCATAAAAGCTTTTTCGAGCTTCCAAAGGTGCTGCATTAATTGCTCTTCAGTTTTTGATAATTGCATTGCTCTACAAAATTAGAATTAACTCTACAAATGTAGAACAATATTTTAATATTCCAAATTTTTATTTAAAAAAGTTAATTGTAATGGGTTAGTTTATACTGTAAAGGAGCCATTTTTTTTAACGATTTAAACTTTCTGTTAAAGTTTGAAATAGTATTAAATCCTGATATGGTCGCAATTTCAGCAATAGCAAGGTCATTATTTTTATCTAGTAATTTACAGGCATATTCAATACGAAGCTCGGTTAAAAATTGAAGATAGGTTTTGTTTGTTCGTTGTTTAAAATATTTACAAAATGCATTTGTAGTCATATTTGCAATACCTGCAATTTGTAATAAACTAATAGGATGATTAAAGTGGTTCATAGTATATTCAAACACTTCACTCATACGCTTTCCTTCGTTATCACTATAATTTTTTTGATTTACAAAAGAGGATAATGATTCTGTATTGGACTTAGCAATAAGCCGTAAAATTTCAAATAATAAAATAAAACGATCAAGATTAGAAGCTTTTCGCAGCTTTAGAAACAAGTTCTTCAGTTCATTCTTATTCGATATAAGTTTTAATCCGTAAATACTTTGATTAAAAAAAGATTGTAAAGAATCAAACTCTTTCAGATCAAAGAAATGATCACCAAATGATTTTTTATTGAAGAATAAAGAAACCATTAATGAGTTTTTACCTTCGGTAACATCACTTTTAAAAACATGAGGTAAATTACTGCCCATAACCAAAATATCGTCGGATTTATAATCTGTTACGGAATCTCCTACTATTAAAGTCCCTTCACCATTCGCTATCAGACTAATTTGTATTTCTTCATGTTGGTGCAATTTATCATAGAATAAAAGGTCATGATCTTCCTGGTAAACGAATGCTTCATTTTCTGGTTTGGGTATTTTAAATGGTAGTATTTTCACTTGTTCTAATTCGTTTTCAATATCAAAAATAGGTAAATACTATTCATTTTTCCTAAAAGAGTTATTTTTTTGGATAATATAATACAACTATTGGATAATTACGAACGGTAAGAATTGGTACGTCCTTAGTAATTTTATTAAAAATTAAAAATTAAGAAATGAGTATACAATGGAAAGGTGTAATGCCGGCAGTAACGACAAAGTTTACAGATAATGATGCGTTAGATCTACACATGTTTGAAACCAATATCCAAGCACAATTAGCCGCTGGAGTTCATGGTATTGTACTTGGTGGAACCTTAGGGGAAGCCAGTACCTTAAATGAGGATGAAAAGCGTACATTGACCAAAACAACGATCGAAATAGTAAAAGGCCAAGTTCCTGTTTTAATGAATGTTGTTGAGCAATCTACAAAGGGAGCAATCAAAGCTGCTCAACAGGCAGAAGAGGATGGCGCAGAAGGATTGATGATGTTGCCTCCTATGCGTTACAAAGCAGGCGACCGAGAAACAGTTGAATATTTTAAGGCAGTAGCTAATAATACGTCATTACCAATTATGATTTACAACAATCCAGTAGATTATAAAATTGAAGTAACCTTAGATATGTTTGATGAGTTGTTGAAATGTGATAATATTGAAGCAGTAAAAGAATCTACCAGAGATATTTCTAATGTTACCAGAATTATTAATCGTTTTGGAGATCGATTGAAGATCATGACCGGGGTTGATACGGTAGCTCTAGAGAGTTTATTGATGGGAGCAGATGGTTGGATTGCTGGTTTGGTATGTGCATTTCCAGCAGAAACGGTTGCTATTTACGAATTACAAAAGGCAGGAAGAATTAAAGAGGCAATTGCCATTTATCGTTGGTTTTTACCATTGCTGGAGTTAGATATAAACCCTAAATTAGTACAAAATATTAAACTGGCAGAAGTTTATACTGAAATTGGAACAGAAAATGTGCGAGCTCCACGTTTACCATTATTTGGAGAGGAACGTAAACAGGTTATAAAAATTATTGAGGACAGTTTAAAAACAAGACCAACATTGCCAGAATATAAAAATTTAAGTGCTTTAGTATAATATCAAAATATATTAATGCTGGAAATTAGACCAACATGTGAACATTGTAATAAATCATTGCCATACAATTCAAGTGAGGCAATGATTTGTACGTTTGAATGCACGTTTTGTAAAAACTGCGTTAAAACTATTTTAAAGCATGTTTGCCCTAATTGTGGAGGTGGTTTTGAAAAGCGATCAATACGTCCAAAGGAATTATTAGTAAAATATCCAGTTTCAACCAAAATTGTATATAAACCAGTAAATGTTGAAGCTCATTTAAAAAGAATAAACATAAAATGATCACAGGAAAAAACTATATAGGAAACCAATTATCCTCAAAAGGGAGTAAAACATACAAAACGTTTAATCCACAATTGAATCTTGAGAACGAACACGTTTTTACTGAAGCAACTTCAGAAGAAATAGGCAAAGCAATTGAATTGACATCTGAAGCCTTTAAAGAATTTAGATCAACTTCTGGAAAACAAAAAGCAGCTTTTTTAAATGCAATTGCGGACGAAATTTTAGCTTTAGATGATGAGTTAGTGCAAACCTATTGTTCTGAAACAGGTTTGCCGGAAGGGAGAGCGAAAGGTGAAAGAGGAAGAACAATTGGTCAATTAAGGGTCTTTGCAGAATTGGTACAAAAAGGATCGTGGGTAGAGGCAACAATTGATACTGCCATACCTGATAGAGCTCCTGTTTCAAAACCTGATATTCGAAAAATGTTAGTGCCTTTAGGCCCGGTAGTGGTATTTGGTGCAAGTAATTTTCCATTAGCTTATTCAACCGCAGGCGGAGATACCGCTTCAGCATTAGCTTCCGGTTGTCCGGTAATAGTTAAATCACATCCAATGCACGCAGGAACAGGTGAATTAGTCGCATCAGCAATTATCAAAGCAGCAGAAATAACCGGAATGCCCAATGGAGTATTCTCTAATTTAAATAGTAGTGGAATTGAAGTTGGTGTACAACTAGTACAGCATCCTGATGTTAAAGCAGTAGGATTTACCGGAAGTATTACGGGCGGAAGAGTCCTATTCGATCTTGCAGCAAAGCGAGAGGAACCTATTCCCGTCTTTGCAGAAATGGGGAGTGTGAATCCGGTTGTGATGCTTCCAGAGGCATTAAAGAATAGAGGTGTTAATTTGGCAAAAACCTATGCAGGTTCTATCACTTTAGGAACCGGACAATTTTGTACAAACCCTGGGTTATTATTAGCAATTAAAGATAAAGGTTTGACTAATTTCATTCAAAATTTATCTGATGAAATTATTAAAATTGAACCATCGTGTATGCTGCATCCAAATATTATTGGAGCTTATGAAAGCAACAAACAAAAAGCAGTTTCTCAAGAAGGATTAACGGTTGTTACTGATTATAAAATGGAAGTTCAAACTAATTATGCCAGACAAACAATAACAACAGTAGAAGGAAAAACATTTTTAGAAAACACTACTTTGCATCAGGAAGTATTTGGTCCATTTTCTATGGTTGTTCAATGTGATGATGCTGTGCAATTAAAAACGGTTATTTCTAAATTAGAAGGGCAATTAACAGGAACTCTGATAGCCGACAATAATGAAACTTCCGAGTATACTGAAGTTATTGGAGCACTTCAAAATAGAGTAGGTCGTATTATTTATAATGGAGTCCCAACTGGAGTTGAGGTTTGTCCATCAATGCAACATGGAGGTCCATATCCGGCCTCAACAGATAGTCGTTTTACCGCGGTTGGGATTCATTCTATAAAACGTTGGGTGAGGCCATTTAGTTATCAGGATTGGCCCAATAACTTATTACCTGATGCTTTAAAAAACGAAAACCCATTAGAAATTTCACGATTAGTTAATAATGAACAAACTAGGGATAGAGTTTAGGATTATTTGAAATATTTCAAATCATGTTGGCACTTTCGTTGATAGTTATGTTAGCATGTGATCAGAATAAAACTCATAATTCAAAGGTAAGTTTAGAGCAAGGAACTGTAACTCTTGCTATTCTGGATAACAAGATTAGCAGGTACAAAGAAAAGGTAAAAAATGGCTAAACATATTTTTAAATGCATTGATGCACATACCTGTGGAAATCCTGTGCGTTTAGTAGTTGAAGGAGGTCCAGTTTTAGTTGGTGACAGCATTGGTGAAAAGCGGTTACATTTTTTAAGAGAGTTTGATTGGATTAGAAAAGGATTAATGTTTGAACCCAGAGGACATGATATGATGAGTGGGAGTATATTATATCCTGCTCATAATAAAGAAAATGATTTTGCAATTTTATTTATAGAAACTTCAGGATGTTTACCCATGTGTGGCCATGGAACCATAGGATCGGTTACTATTGCAATTGAGGAAGGTCTAATAACACCAAAAATTCCAGGGAATTTAAGAATGGAAACACCCGCCGGTTTAGTAAATATTGAATATCAACAAACAAAAGGGAAAGTAAATTGGGTTAAATTAACCAATGTGAAAAGTTATTTAGCCGCTGAAGAATTAATTGTTGATTGTCCGGAGTTAGGAGAGATCGCTTTTGATGTCGCTTATGGTGGAAATTATTATGCGATTGTAGATGCTCAAAAAAATTTTTCCGGGATTCATAATTTTTCCGCGGGTAAGATCATTCAATACTCCCAGATTGTAAGAAATAGCATCAATAAGAAATACCCGGATATGTTTATTCATCCAGAGAATAATGCGATTCACGGTGTTACACATATGCTATGGACTGGAGATTCATTAGACCCTAAATCGTCAGGCCGTAATGCTGTATTTTATGGAGATAAAGCGATAGATCGTTCACCTTGCGGTACAGGAACTTCAGCACGTATGGCGCAGTTATATGCTAAAGGAAAACTAAAAAAAGACGAAGAATATATCCACGAAAGTTTTATTGGTAGTAAATTTATTGGTCGAGTTGAAGAAGTGGTTACTTTAGATGGTAAAATTGCCGTTATACCAAGTATTAAGGGATGGGCAAAAATTTATGGATATAATATAATTGTTATTGATGATGAAGATGATCCATATGCTCATGGATTTCAAGTAATTTGAATTGAAAAATCAAATCATCCCGAATTCATTTAGGGATCTGGGTGAATAATAAGGCCTTGAAATAAGTCCGCACAAAAAGAATGAATCAGAAAATAGCACATATTACCTTGGTAGTTAAAGAGTACGACGAAGCAATTGATTTTTATGTCAATAAACTACACTTCGACCTTGTTGAAGATACTGTTTTAGAAAAAGATAAACGTTGGGTATTAGTATCTCCCAAAGGAGCTAATACATGTTCATTATTACTCGCAAAAGCCGCTAATGAAATACAGAAAAGCTGCATTGGAAATCAAACAGGAGGCCGTGTATTTTTATTTTTATATACCGATAATTTTGAAAGGGATTATCAAAACTTGATTGATAAGAAAATAACTATAGTAAGAGAACCTAAAGATGAAAGTTATGGAATTGTTGCCGTATTTGAAGATCTTTATGGCAATCACTGGGATTTAATTGAACCTAAAAAATAATTTAAAAAGAATAATTTGAAAAATTGTGTTATTATCGGAGGCGGAATAATTGGATTATGTTCTGCCTACTATCTTCAAAAGGAAGGTCATAAGGTTACTATTATTGATCAGTCTCAAATGGATTCAGGTGCTTCTTATATCAATGCAGGATATTTATCACCGGGCCACATTATTCCTTTATCCGCCCCGGGAGTTATGAAAAAAGGACTGGAATGGATGTTTGATGCTACAAGTCCACTGTATATTAAACCTCGCTTGAACTTAGATTTTTTAAAATGGGCATGGGCATTCAACAAATCTTGTAATCCTAATCATGTAAAAAAGGCTATTCCGGCTATTAAGGATATTGCCTTATTAAGTCAAGAATTGTTTGATGATATTAAAGAAAATGAAAACTTCACTTTTCATTATGAAAAGAAAGGATTGTTAATGCTCTGTCAAACCGATAAAATGTTGGAAGCCGAGATAAAAACAGCGCAATTGGCGAAGAAGGAAGGGCTTGATGTCAAAGAAATTAGCTTATCCGAGTTGAAAGTACTAGAGCCAAATGCAAAGATGAATGTTATAGGGGCCACTTATTATCTATGTGATTATCATACCACCCCTAATGAGTTTATGAAAGAAATGAAAGCTTTTTTAATGAAGGTAGGTGTTGAATTTATTAAGAATGAAAAGGTAGAAGATCTAAACTTTAAAAACGGAAAAATAAATGAGATCATGACAAACAAGCAAAAATATATCGCAGATGAATTTATTTTAGCTGCAGGTTCTTGGAGTGGTTTATTGAGTAAAAAATTAGGATTAAAATTATTGTTACAAGCAGGAAAAGGGTACAGTATTAATACCACTCAGGAAACGGGAATTACAATTCCTGCAATATTTGCTGAAGCAAAAGCCGCAGTTACTCCAATGAATGGTTTTACACGCTTTGCAGGCACCATGGAAATAGCCGGAATAAATCACGACATTAATAAAATTCGTGTTGAAACTATTGCCAGTTCTGCGATGAAATACTATCCTAATGTTAAACTATCTCAAGATGAAAAAGATAATGCTACTTGTGGTTTACGACCACTTTCATTTGATGGATTACCATATATTGGAAAATCAGGTAAATGTAAAAATTTGACTATTGCCACCGGGCATGCTATGATGGGCTGGAGTATGGCCACAGCATCAGGAAAACTGGTCTCAGAGATTATTTCTGATAAAAAACCTTCTATAAATATATCACAGTATCACCCTGATAGGAAAGTTTAATTAAAACTTTAGATTTTCTTTAGAATCTACTTGTATATTGCTTTCAATAAATGGATAATAATGTTTTAGATGATATTATTAAACGATTATTAAATGTCTTAAGGGGATAAGATATAATTACTTTATTATTTATAACCATTTAAATAAAGAATTATGAACAACGAGTTTAAAATAGGAGAAACTGTAGTTTGCATTGATGCAAAGAGAAGATGGTATAGGTTAGGAGGCCTTAAAGAGAATGAAATGTATACCGTTACAGGTTTTAATCCCTATGATGGAGGTTTAATTTTGAATGAAGTAAAATCTAGATGGAGCGGACATAATGCCTACAGACTTGATCGATTTAGAAAAGTGGATTATGCTTTCGCTGAAAAAGTAATAGCAAGTTTCCAACCTCAAGAAGAAAAAATTCATCAAATTGAATTGAAGTCTTAATTAAGCTCTTGAAATTTTTGTTTCAAAGGGATTCAATTTTTCTTTCCAATTTTATTCATAAACTTACTTTATGATTAGTTAGGTTTTTCTATTTAGAAACTTATTTTTTTAATTTGTAGAGCGTTCTATTTTAAATTTAATTCTATTACAAAGATTTATTAATTATTAGTGTTTCTTCCTTATTATATCCATATAATAAAATTTAGAGTAATTTATTTTACTTATTAGAATTGTAAGCGCTTGATAATCAAGGTAAAAGAATTGACTTATTTTAAAACTACCCAAAAACCATGAATTTTTAAAATACCCAGTTTCACTATATATTTTTAATAAATGATTTCTAATTTTGGAACATAATTTTTTGAAGTATTCACTAAAATTATGTTCATTTAAATAATTATCCTGACCTAATTAAATAAGTATAGAAATAAATGAAAAATTTATTTAACTTATAGTTAGACGTTTAGCGTTTTTATAAAAAAATTCTTATGCGAATAAAGGGGAGTTTTTAACAGCAAATTGTTTTATAATAAATTGCTAATAATTACAGAATATGAATAATACATTTAAAATAGGAGAAATAGTTGTTTGTGTAAACGCAAAAAGAAGATGGTACAGATTGGGCGGCCTTCAAGAAAATGAAATGTATACTGTTGAAGGTTTTAATCCTTATGACGGCGGATTAATTTTAAAGGAAGCAAAAAGTCCTAGAAGTGGTTATAAAGCTTTTGCAGCTAACAGATTTAGAAAAGTTGATTATAATTTTGCTGAAAATTTAATGACAGCACTTCAATCTCAAGAACTAGGTATAGTAGCAGTAAATAATTACAAATTAAGTGTATTGAATTAAAAATATAGTATTAGTTTAGAATTAAAACCGAGATTAAAAATTTTTAATCTCGGTTTTTTTTATGCTCAATCTACTAATTCATTTACATTTGCCTATAAAATTATTGACGATGAGTATTGAAAAAGAACTACACAGTCGAAGTGGATCTAAATGTGAACTTTGTAGCATAACTGAAAATTTAGAAGTATACGAAGTTCCACCCATTTCTACTGGCGGACTTGATGGCAGTTTGTTAGCTTGCAGCACTTGTATTGAGCAAATTGAAAATCCAGATATTACGAATGCAAATCACTGGCGTTGTTTGAATGATAGTATGTGGAGTGAGTTTAAGGCGGTTCAAGCCATTGCTTGGAGAATGCTTTCTCGTTTACGTAGTGAAGGTTGGCCCAAAGATTTATTAGACATGTTGTATTTAGATGAAGAAACTTTAAAGTGGGCAGAAGCAACTGGTGAAGGACTTGATGAAAGTGAAAAGGTAATCCATAGAGATGTTAATGGTGCAATATTAGAGGCTGGTGATAACGTGGTTTTGATCAAAGATCTGAAAGTTAAAGGATCTAGTATGGTAGCAAAACAAGGCACTGCTGTTCGTAGAATTTCGTTGGACGCTAATAATGCAGAATATATTGAAGGTAAAGTAGATGGACAACACATTGTAATTATTACAAAATATGTCAAGAAAACAAGTTAGCGCATGTTTTAAGTATTATCAACCAATCTATACAATTCTATACTCAATCCAAAATTCCTACCCAAGTGCGTCACTCTGCTTTTTATAAAATGCATCAGATTGCAGTTTCAACAAATCAGTAGCTTTTTGTTTTTTATATGCATAGACTTCATCGTCTTCAGTAACATCATAATATACTTTTTCATTCAAAGAAATATCTGTAGCAAGTAATGCAGCCCTTTGATTTTTTTGCTGTGAAACCCATACAGATAATGCATCTTCTTGAGCTTCAAATTTTAAATCATACGCGCCTTTAGGTGCCATAACTTTAGCCAAAACTGGTGCTGTTTCAATGGCAACAAATAATAAGAAGATAAAGAATGATGGAAACCATGCTAATTTACCCAAAGCATTGATTCTAGCCATTAATCCATCAAATCCATCAATAATAGGTTGACTGGTAACTACTTGGTTATCTTGTTTGTTTCGTAATGCCAATAGAGCAGCTTCTTTCTCACTTATTTTAGCTTTATTAGTTTCTTTTAATCCTTGTAACTCCTGAAGTATAGCATCGTGTTTTTCTCGTTTTTCTTTGTAAACCGGACCCTTCCCTAATTTCATTGTCCCAGCAGTTCCTTCCGCTTCTGTGATATATGTGCTATATAAATCATTTACTTCTTTTTCTTTGTTGTCAATTCCATTTTTTAACGATTGAATTTCTGATTGAATCCGATTTATTTCAGGTGTATATTGTAATGCTATTTGGCCTTGATTTTGTAAAGTCAACTCATTTTTTTGTTCCAGTAACACTTGATTAATTTCTTTTTCAAATATTTTCATCTCTAAAGGTTTAGAAATGACTACAGCTATAATAATGGCCAATACTATTCTCGGAGAAGCTTGTAACAACTCTTTCCAGAAACTATCTCTTTTTTTTATGGTTGAAACAATAAACCTGTCTAAATTAAAAATAAGTAAACCCCATACTAATCCGAATGCTACGGCAGTATATACATTATCGAATACGGTGAACAAGGCGTATGAGCCAGATATAAATGCCATTATTGCTGTAAAGAATACGGTTCCGCCAATACCGGCATATTTTATTTGTTCAGATTTTGGACTTTCATTTAGTAGATCAGGGTCTGCGCCAGAGCACATCCAAAAGAAGTTTTTAAGCATTGTATAGTAGGTTAAGTAAATAAAACGAATAAATATACTTTAATGTTGTGCTATCAAATGTGAATTAAGTGTTAAAGTTAAATGCTGTGTAATTTATATTAATTATAACATAATATTGATTTAAAGTAGGAGTTTATATAGTATGAGTTGTTCTATAATAAACTGAAGTTAACTATAAATATTATGTTATGCTTAATAAAGTAAATGTAAAATCAGGAAAAAATGAATGTAACGCGCATGTTGCGAAACAATTTAGAGTGACCAACCATTTTATTAAAGAAAAAGGGCAAACTAAAATTTGGCCTGAAGCCTTTAATCCGTATACTTCAGATCAAAAAACTTTTCCTGAATCACCTTCACTATTTCCAGTGAGTCGTTATTAATCTAAAGTAAAATATTTATCAAGATTCTTTAATACTTTTAGAAAATATTAGAAGTGTTTTGTGTAAATAGCACATTATCATATCCTTCATTATTTTACTCTAAATTTAAACTTACAGTGAATCAATAAATTATTGTTCTGTACTTAGCTCTGTAAAATATTTATAAAACAACGGAATGGTTTCAATGCCTTTCAAATAATTGAAAATACCAAAATGTTCGTTTGGTGAGTGAATAGCATCACTATCTAAGCCAAAACCCATTAATATAGTTTTACTATTTAATTCTTTCTCAAATAAAGCCACTATTGGTATACTTCCGCCTGACCTTTGAGGAATAGCTTCAATACCAAAAGTTTTTGTATAAGCCTTATTAGCGGCTTTATAGCCAATATTATCTATTGGTGTCACATATCCTTGACCTCCGTGATGGGGAGTAACTTTTACCTGCACTCCTTTTGGAGCAATACTTTCAAAATGTTTGCTAAATAATTCAGTTATTTTTACCCAATCCTGATTTGGTACCAAACGCATCGATATTTTCGCATATGCTTTACTGGCAATTACGGTTTTAGCGCCTTCGCCAGTATATCCACCCCAAATTCCGTTTACGTCTAATGTAGGCCTTATTGCATTTCGTTCGTTTGTAACATATCCTTCTTCACCATAAACCGCGTCAATATCTAATGCTTTTTTATATTCATCTAATGAAAAAGGAGCTTTTGCCATTTCTGCACGCTCTTCGGCGGATAAATTCTCAACAGCATCATAAAATCCAGGAATAGTTATATGATTGTTCTCATCGTGTAATGATGCTATCATTTTACTTAAAATATTAATAGGGTTTGCAACAGCACCACCATATAAACCTGAATGTAAATCTCTATTTGGTCCGGTAACTTCAACTTCCACATAACTTAATCCACGTAAGCCGGTAGTTATAGAAGGTTGCGCATTACTAATCATACCCGTATCAGAAATTAAAATAATATCGTTTGATAACTTTGCTTGATTTTGTTCTACAAACCATGATAAACTCTTTGAACCTACCTCTTCTTCACCTTCAATCATAAATTTCACGTTACAGGGTTGATTGTTGTTTGCTGTCATGTACTCTAAGGCTTTAACATGCATAAACATTTGTCCTTTATCATCAGATGCTCCTCGCGCAAATATTGCCCCTTCGGGATGAATTTCTGTTTTCTTTATGACTGGCTCAAAAGGAGGTGAGTTCCACAATTCATAAGGATCAGGTGGCTGTACATCATAGTGTCCATAGACTAATATAGTTGGCAAATTTTCATCGATTATTTTCTCTCCATACACAATTGGATAACCTGGAGTCTCGCAAATTTCTACATGTGTACAGCCTGCATTTTCTAGAGCTTTTTTTACAGCTTCAGAAGTATTAATTACATCTTGACTAAATGCTGTATCTGCACTGACAGAGGGAAGTTTTAGTAATTCTATAAGTTCGTTTATGAATCTATCTTTATGTTGTTTTACGTAAGTTTTTATATTGTCCATTATAATGAAATTTATCTACGTCAAAAGTAACAAAAATATAGGTGAACAGTTTGCTATTTAACAAGATTGAGTATATTTGCACCCCAATACTGAAATTTTATTCAGAGTTATGCAGGCGTGGTGGAATTGGTAGACACGCTAGACTTAGGAGTTAGGCAAGTAAAAGTTCATAAAATATTGAAAAAGCGGGCGTGGTGGAATTGGTAGACACGCCAGATTTAGGATCTGGTGCCTTACGGTGTGGGAGTTCGAGTCTCCCCGCCCGCACTAAAAGCCGAAGATTTCTCTTCGGCTTTTTTCATTTGAAAATGAGGCGAAAAAAAGCTTAGGTACAACATAGGTACAACATTTTGTCTTTTTTAACTGAATAATTTAAAATTCTATCGTTTGATACGTTTTGAAGTTGTATTCTATTAAATAAACCTTGATAGGTAATTAAGAGTCCCTTAAAACGTTTGTGGCTGTTGCAGAACTCCAATAAATATCAATTTTTATTTTTATAAATGTGCGAAAATTGGTAAATTAAGGGTATGC
>Ga0209633_10002635_pt1 | contig 17101 bp, 14 predicted proteins | sample Cruoilmetagenom1_FD_187290 | JGI IMG/M metagenome (GOLD analysis project Ga0209633, IMG submission 187290) | Oil polluted marine microbial communities from Coal Oil Point, Santa Barbara, California, USA - Sample 1 (SPAdes) (version 2) | ecosystem: Environmental > Aquatic > Marine > Oil seeps ... | reverse complement strand
GATATCCTAAAGATATCCTAAGCTATAAAAGTTTGTATCCAAAATCTGAAAAAGTGCGAGGTAAAATAACGTCAAAGGTAGCCAGAGGTTCTTATCACTGTACCACGAAGTTCTTTCGGAGATACTGTCCTAACCGAAATGATCAAATACTACCCAGTTGGGGAAATCGGAGTCGAGATAGCTCTGTCTATCCCCTACTCGACGACCCCAGTGACACCAATATTTGGCTTCATAGGGGGGTTGATCTATGGATTGATAAAAGGGGTTCTTTTCTGGGACCTCTCAGCGACAGCGATAGTGAGGGAGGGTTTTGAAGGGGCACACTTTGTCGACGAACTGGGATGGGAGATCCTATTCCTATTTGGGGAACTAGTGGCCCTCCCTATCGACATCATTAATCTGTTCTTGGGGGTAATAGTCAAGATACCGCTCGTCGGGTTGCTAATCGCCCTGATGATCACCATAGTCACCAATCTGATGTTATTTTTGTGGCTACACGCGATAACCCTCCCCATTATGATCTTCTTAATGGTCCTGGGTCTGATCGGCGGGCTGTTTAATGACCTCTCATGGATCATCCTGCCGATCATCGATATCATCGGAAGAATCGTCCACCCGATCATCGATACACCCAAAGCCCTCTTCCACCAGATCATCGATTTCGACTGGGACATATTTTCACCCCTTGAGCAAAGGGTCTAGAAGGGGGACAAATAGTTGATCGATCTCAAATATCCAATATCACTCTAGCTTTGTACACCTTATCCTTCTCCACGCTGAGCATGTGATAGGTAACAGCTTTTATGTCATGCCCGTACCCATGCTTTTCTCTATCATATTTCTCTCCCCTGGCTCTTATCTCAGCTTCGAGCTTTTTCCCCTCATCCCCCACCACAGATATCTCAAATGACCCGGCCACAAAATCGTTCGCATCCCTTAGATAGAGAAGCTCTGACAGAAAGTCCACCAGCAACTCCTCTTTAGTCCCACTCACCTCTATCATCTCTTCTTTCTTATCTTCTATACTATCATCGGGTGCCATCAAGTTTGTAACGGCAAGAGCGCTCTGTTTCAGCATTTCCGGTAAAGAATAGCCCCATGCCTCGATCCCCACATCCGCTGTGTGGTCAAAAAAGGAAAACCCTCTCAATATTCTTATCATTTCCTCGTTGACCTGGTTCGCATCACCCTCCCCTTTTACTTTAACCAGCTTTCTCTGCCTTTCATAGAGCTCTATCACTTCCTCCATCTCCCTCTTATAGACCTCCAGCCTATCTCTTATTACATCTGATCTGTCATCGCTTCTCTGAACCAGCTCGCCCCCACAACGGTCGCATTTTCCCTCTATTTTGGGCTTTTTGTACTTGAGATGGTAAAGGGCATGGCACCTGGGGCAGACCCTACGGAGGCTCAATCGCTCCGTCACCACATCATCGCTCACCTCCATCAATATCGCCAGATCTACCTCCACAGCTTCTGCCTGCTTGATATTTCTCGGGAACCCATCCAATATGAAATTTTTACCGCCTTTCAGTGCATTATCGACCATCTCTATAACCAGATCGCTGGGCACCAGCTCTCCTTTATCCATGTATTCCCTGGCTCTCTCACCAAGCTCCGTTTTTCTGGATACGTTGTCCCTTAATATGTCGCCAGTGGAGATCTTCCCAAATCCAAGCTCTTTGCTCAGGATCTCGCCCTGGGTTCCTTTCCCAGACCCAGGAGGGCCTAGTAGGGTTATCGAGACCATAGGCAGCGATACCTAATTCGCATTAAATAGTTTGGCCATAAAACTCAGCCGATATAAGGACTTACGCCCTCATCCTCCCGCATCTTTTTGACCTTCATTATCCCATCCAGAATCTCTCTGATCTGTAAAGAGACGAGACCACTTATAACAGGTCGCATCCTTCAAGGGCAGACCCTGGGGGAATAAAGAAATCACCATCAGACACTTAGATAAAGAGAATTAGCTTTTCTCACAATATAAAAAGACGGCCCAAAAAAGTGGATTTCTTTATTTCCCCCCTATGCCCGGGCAACGACACGAAAGACAATTTTCCTCAATTTTTTATCGGTGGAAGTCGTTTAGCGCATCGACATATTTTTATATCAGTTTATGACCCTTTTGTGGATAAGATGATAATCAAAGAGAGTTCTTTAAATAAGGGCTTACCGAGGACCACCAGATCGTTGTGTCCCGTGTGCAAAGAAGTGATTGACGCCAGGATCTTTGAGAAAGACGGCAAAGTGATGATGGGCAAAGAGTGCCCTGAGCATGGGTATTACGAGGATATATACTGGTCAGATGTTGAACTTTTTCTCAAAGCGGAAAAATTTGCATATGATGGTGTGGGGTTCCAGAACAAAGAGGGGCAACCCTATAGCCTCGATATGACTGGCCCTCTATTATCGCATACTGCTTTGGCCATAGTTGACCTCACCAACCGCTGCAATCTCAAATGCCCCATATGTTTCGCAAATGCAAATGCGGTGGGATATGTGTACGAGCCAAGCTTTGAGCAGATAACGGGGATGATGAAACTCCTGCGCGAGAACAGGCCCGTCCCCTGCCCTGCGGTCCAGTTTTCTGGCGGAGAACCGACGATATATCCGAGATTTTTGGATATAGTGCGCAAGGCGAGAGAACTCGGTTTCGCTCAGATACAGGTCGCCACAAATGGCCTAACCCTGCCGAATATGGCTCAAGAGATGATCGACGCTGGGATGCACGTGGTCTATCTCCAATTCGATGGCTTAAAAGATAGATCATATATCGAGGCCAGGGGCAGATCTTTATTTAAGGAGAAGATCGCGGCGATAGAAGCCTGCAGGAGCTGTAACCCCCAGCTACAGGTCGTTTTAGTGCCGACCGTGATTCGAGGGATCAACGATGATGAGGTAGGGGATATCCTCAAATTCGCTATGCAGAACAGGGACGTCGTTAGAGGCGTAAACTACCAGCCTGTCTCTTTCTGTGGGAGGATCTCCACGGAGGAGAGGATGGACAAGAGATTTACCACGTCGGACATAGCTTTAGAACTAGAGAAGCAGACGGACTTCCTATCTAGGGATGACTTCTATCCAGTTCCTACGGCAGCCCCGCTTTCGGAGCTCTTGTCAGTTCTAACCAATGATCCAAAAGTGGCTTTCACCGTCCATCCACATTGTGGAATTGCCACCTATCTATTTCACGGCGATGGCGGGGAGATAGTGCCTATAACCAGATTCCTAGACATCGAAGGACTGATCGAAAAGTCATTGGAAATCGCTCAAGAGGTCGAGAGCAAGGGTAGGGGGGGCTTGCTCAAAGCGTTAAAGCTTCTGAGATACATAGACAAAAGCAAAGCCCCCAAGGGCATAAACGTGAACAGGCTCCTGATGTCCCTCGTGAAGAAGAGCGATAAGAAGTCGCTAGGGGACATCCATTACAGATCCACTTTCATAGGATGCATGCACTTCCAGGACGAATACAACTACGACATAGAGAGGGTAAAGAGATGTGCAATCCACTATCCAACCATCGACGGACGCATAATCCCGTTTTGCGCTTACAACGCTGGACCTGCCATCAGGGAAGAGATCGAAAAAAATTACAGGAGACGGGCACAGGTAAAACCCGCGGAGATCGAATGATGAGAGCGAAATCAGACGTTAAAAAATGTCTCTGGTGCGGCGGGTGTGTGAGCGTCTGCCCGACCAGCGCTATAACCCTCTATGAGAGAATTATCGATGTGGATGACAACTGTAATGGCTGTGGAATCTGCCTGAGATTCTGCCCCGTTGGAGCGATGTTGGAGGCGTGAGATGAGGTATGATATAATCGTCGTTGGGGCGGGCCCCGGGGGGAGCAGCGCAGCCCTGCATGCGGCTCGAAATGGGGCAGAGGTTTTACTGCTGGAGAAAAGGCAGGAGATAGGGAGTCCGATCAGATGTGCTGAGGGCGTCGGGAAGAAGGGGCTTGCAGGGTGCGGCATCAAACCCGACCCTAAATGGATCGCATCCGAGATGAAGGGGGCAAAGCTGCACTCTCCCAGCGATGTAGTAGTTGAGTTATCGGGGGAGTTAGCTGGTAACGAGGTTGGCTATGTGCTGGAAAGAAAGATCTTCGACAGAGAACTGGCAATGACGGCAGCAGAGGCCGGTGCTGAGATCCTGATGAAAACCATGGCCACCGATCTGATCCTGGATGAGGGATATGCAAAGTTAAAGGTTCTAACCGGCGGAGACAAAATGGAGCTGGAAGCCGACCTGATAATAGCCGCTGACGGGGTGGAGTCAAAAACAGCGAGATGGGCTGGAATCGATACAACCCTGAAACCAAGCGACGTGGAGTCATGTGTTCAATACCTGATGGCAGGCGTGGAATGCGAGCCCGACTATACTCACTTCTACATAGGGCCGTCCTATTCACCGGGAGGTTACATCTGGGTCTTCCCAAAAGGGTGTTCAAAGGCAAACGTGGGGATAGGAGTTCAGGGCAGCAAGATACCTAGAAATGAGGGGGGCTTCGTAAAGAACCTGCTGGATAAATTCATAGAGAAACATCCTGCACTATCTAAAGGGAAGAAACTGGAGATCATCGCTGGTGGAGTGCCGGTCTCCGGCCCCAAATATGAGACGGTGGTGGATAACTTAATGGTGGTAGGAGATGCAGCCAGGCATGCCGATCCCGCAACTGGAGGGGGGATAATAAACGCCATCAGGGGAGGGAGGTTGGCCGGCGAGGTAGGCGCTCAGGCCGTGAAAGAACGGGATTTCAGTCGAACGTTCCTCTCAAGGTACGAGAAGGCCTGGAAGGAGGATTTCGGCAAATCCCTCGAGAGGAACCTTATTATAAAAAACGCCTTGACGAAATTGGAGGACTCCGATTTCAACGATCTGGCAGATTCGCTCTCGGGTTACAGATTCGAAGAACTGGGTCTTCTGGGTTTAATAGATGCCATACAGGAAAAGCATCCGGAATTGCTCGATGCTTTGATCGGGGAGTGATGGAATGAATTCAAATCATCTCCCGAATCCGAACATAGGCCATCTCTTCGAAGGGATACTGGAAAGCCTGAATCAAAAGATGAGCGATGCTCTATGCGACCTGAAGAAGATCTCGGAGGGAATGCCCACCCTTTATGAAGCGGCGAACCATGCCATAACCGGGGGAAAGAGGATGAGACCCCTGATATGCCTTTTGGCCTGTGATGGCATCGAGGGGGATTCCTCCAAGATCCTGCCGACGGCCGTGGGTATAGAGATGATCCATGCCTTCACCCTGGTCCATGATGACATCATAGACGGGGACGAACTCAGGAGGGGTAAACCCTCCATCAAGCACCTCTGGGGAGATGACCTGGCAATCTTAACCGGAGATGTGCTGTTCGCTCTAGCCTATAAGAATATCCTGTCCAACCTGAAAACTGATGGCATAGATAGGGGTCGCATGACCAGGGTTCTGGAGCTGAGCTCTGAAGCCTGTTTAAAACTGGCCCAAGGCCAGGTTATGGACATATCCGTCCCGATAGACAACAGCTGGAAAGATGATGTCATAAAGTTAAAGACTGCCCCTCTCTTCAGCCTGGCTTCTACCTCGGGAGCTATTCTGGGCAATGGGAGCGAAGAGGATGTGAAGTGCATGGAGAAATTCGGCCTATATCTCGGAATGGCGTTCCAGATAAAGGATGACGTCCTGAACATTTCGGGTAACGCGGATAGAGTGGGGAAGCCATGGGGAGGAGATCTTAAAAAAGGAAAATTCACCCTCCCAGTAGCCCACGCCCTAAGTGGCGTTGAAAAAGAAGATGTGGAAAAGATCTTCTCGTCCCCTGAAAGGGAGTCGGTGCTTATGAGGATGATTAAAAATAGAGGCTCCATAGAGTACTCTGAGAAGATCGCCAGAAGGTTGATCGAGAGCGCTAAGCAGAACCTCAGAGCGATTAAGAGAAAAGATGAGAGGTCCGCTCTTGAGTTCATCGCTGATCATGCAGTAAAGAGAGGGGAATGATGGGTTTCGCATGGTACCTTAAGTTAGCGCGGCCTTTGAACCTGCTGATGGTCGCGATAGGAGTGCTGGTAGGCTATCTGGTCGAGGGCGGGATAGTAATATCATATGGTATAGCGCTGGCACCACTAGCCGCGATCCTCGCCACGGCCGGGGGCAACGGCTTGAACGACTACTTCGATAGGGAGATAGACAGGGTAGTACACCCGAACAGGCCTATACCCTCTGGATATATCTTACCCAATAAGGCATTGATGTTCTCCATAGTTTGTTTCATCCTCGCCATCGTGACCTCTTTCCTGACTTCTTGGATCTGTCTGGCGATAGCCGTCCTGAACATCGGACTGATGATAGGATATGAGAAGAGACTGAAGCAGGCAGGCTTCCTGGGCAACCTCGTCATAAGCTATCTCGTGGCCTCCCTTTTCCTCTTTGGGGGAGCTGCGGCTGAAACCTGGAACATCGCCAGAACCCCGATCCTGGTTCCCCTGGTGATCCTGGCCACGCTCGGAAGGGAGGTGGCAAAGGACATTGAGGATCTGAAAGGGGACGAGAGGAGCAGGGTAACGATTCCCATGAGGATAGGGCGGAAAAAAGCGAGTTTGTTGGCCTCTTCGCTTATCCTGCTTGCCGTAGCGCTCAGCCCTCTTCCCTACGTTTTGGGCGTATATGGCCCCCTCTATCTGTACATCCTAGCACCCGCTGATGCGCTCTTCATCCTATCCGCTATAATCCTTTTCAAGAAGATAGATCTGGGAGAAAGGCTGGCCAAGTATGGCATGCTCATGGGAGTTGGAGCTTTTCTTGGAGGTTCGCTTCTATGAACGGGGTCTGGGATTATCTGTCCAAGAGGTTGGAAAAGGGCAAGCTCCACATGACCCTGCTCGATCCTGAAAAGACAACTCCTGATAGGGCAGGAGAGATAGCTAAAATAGCACATGAGGCTGGGAGCTGCGCAATTATGGTCGGGGGTTCTACCGGGGGTTCAGAGGTGTTGGATGAGATGTTAAAGGGGATAAAGAGAAGAACTGATCTTCCGATAATACTCTTCCCATCGGGTGCCTCTCTGCTATCCCGTTATGCTGACGCGGTCTATTTCATGAGCCTTCTAAATTCCCAATCGCCAAGATATCTGGTTGGAGAGCAGCTAAAGGGAGTGCTGCCCATCAAAAAGTATGGGATAGAGCCGATACCCATGGGATATATAGTCGTGGAACCAGGGGGGAAAGTCGGAGAGATTGGAGAGGCCGATTTAATCCCCAGAGACGACGCTGAAAAGGCCACAAACTATGCGCTACTGGCCCAGTACATGGGCATGAGGCTGGTCTATCTGGAAGCTGGTTCCGGAGCGGCCGTACACGTTCCGGTTGAGATGGTTAAAACGGTAAAGGAAAATATAGAAATACCCCTGATCGTAGGTGGCGGAATAAGATCTCCCCAATCCGCGGGAAAACTCGCGAAAGCAGGCGCCGACATCATAGTTACAGGAACCCTAGTTGAGGGTAGGGATGTTGAAAAAAGGCTAAAGGAAGTAGTAAAAGCCATCAGGGATCCGTAAAAGAGTAAAAGTTATTAAGGCTCCATTTAATGGGCAGAAGGAAATGAATCCCGAAGTAGTTCTTACAGCAGATCGAACTCTGATGTCGGACCATCACGGTTCAGAATTCCTGGGGTTCGGAACTTGTATTCCGGCCTATCCATTGCCCATGAGCGTATACCAGCGTCTTTTCTTTCCACCGATGAAGAACGAATTTGGAGTCCCAAAAGCCGCCCCATACGGGCTGAGAAAGGTGGAGGCCATTCTCCTGAAAAATGGATTTAACGTTACCGTGGTGGATCCAGATCATCTGGAATGGTACCTTCAAAACGCTGATGTTCTGGCTATTTCCGTCATGGATCCCTTCGGCTGGGGGCCAGCAAGCTCGACCTTCATGGGTCTGTTGAACAAGGGAGAGGTATTCGCATCCATATTTTTCAAGAAGCTCCTCAATTCTGAAGTGGTAAAACAGGCGAAAAAGGACGGCCTGAAAATACTGGTGGGGGGGCCAGGGTCCTGGGAATTCAGATATGCGCACGAATTTCTCGATGAGAACGGTATAGACTGCGTGGTTACAGGCGAGGTGGAGATAGATCTGCCGATAATAATCAAAAAGCTGGTCGGGGGAGATAGCACCCTGCCCAAAATATTGGATGTTCATACCGTCCCGGAATTGGAAGAAATTCCAGAGATCGTAGCCCCTTCGGTAAATGGCCTGGTAGAGGTGGGGCGGGGATGTCCCAGAGGATGCAAGTTCTGCGAGGTCGCTTTAAGAAAGTTGAGATGGTGCCCATTGGACAAAATAGAAAAGGAGATCCTGGCCAACACGAGAAATGGACAATATGCAGGCATTATCCACGCCGAAGATGTGCCGCTTTATGGGGTTCAAGGAGTAAAGCCGGATATAGATAAGCTCATCCCCCTGTTTGAGTTATTCGCAAAACATTACGAACATGTGAGCTGGTCGCACGCTTCTGTAGCTGCGGTAAGCGCCTGCCCTGACGCCGTTGAAAAGGCGAGCGAGATATTTTTGGAGGGGGGAAAACAGAGATGGTTCGGAGCGGAAGTAGGCATAGAGACGGGTTCCCCCGCGCTGATAAAGAAAGCGATGCCCGCGAAGGCAAAACCTTTCAAGGCGAAAGAGTGGCCCGAGATTGTGAAAAACTCCCTGGGGATTATGCACGACAACTCGCTCGTTCCAGCTTGCACGTTAATCACTGGCCTTCCAGATGAGACCGAGAACGATGTTATCAAAACGATCGAACTCCTGGACGACATCAAAAGGTACAGAGCTTTAATCGTTCCTCTGTTCTTTGTCCCAATGGGGAAATTAAAGAACAGGGACTGGTTCTCCCCGGAACAATTAAGCGATTCGCAGAAAGAACTGTTAAAAAAATGTCTTGCAAATGGGGTATACTGGGCCAAAGATTTGGCTAAGGGCTACAACAAGGGGCATCTTTACTCTCCCATCGTTAATAGGTCCCTGTTGACCTTTGTAGGTCTCCTGGAGTTCATAAGCAAGAGGAAAGGCCTGATCCAGTAGAGTTAAACTGCTTTCCGTATTTGGATATAGCCTCACATTTGGGAGCAAGAAATAAGATGAAAAAAGATTAAATGCCTGAGCCCTTAAGGGTTATGGCCGTCGCCTATATGTTGATCATCACGGAGGTCGGAGAGGAGCACGATGCAGCAAAAGAGATTTTGAAAATCAATGGCGTGAACGATGTCACCGTGACCTACGGGGCATGGGATCTGGTAGTCAAGGTTTCGGCGGATTCCCTTCCAGCACTCGACGGAGTGGTGACGAAGATAAGGCGACTGCCCTTTGTCAAAGAGACGTCTACACTGATCGGTAAATAGGAGTCGAACCGACCAATATGAGTATAAACCCCAAATACAAAAAATTTGAACTCAAACCCCCGCTTTAACCCTCCCATCGCCCTAGATCCCTATCCAGGTGTTAAGTTAGCTATTTATATTATGGGCCCTATAGTATCGTTGATCTAGATGAAGCACAGAGGAAAAGTTACGATACTGATCCTGGGACTTCTGATCACTGCGGCCTTTCCGGGCTCCATTGGTGAAGAAGAGGGAAGAATGCCCAATTTCGTGATCATCATGTGCGACGATATGGGGTATGGGGATTGGAGTCGAGGGGGCAGTCCAACCATACATACCCCAAATTTGAACAGGATGGCTGATGAGGGGGTTCAGATGACGCAGTTTTACGCGGGAGGCCCGGTTTGCTCTCCCTGTCGATCAGCGCTCCTGACTGGGAGAAATTCCATACGCACTGGTGTAATAAGTGTGTTCTTCCCCGACAGCGAAATGGGAATGTCTCCCGGCGAGATCACCATTGCAGAGGCTTTGAAACCAATGGGGTATGTAACTGCCTGTATAGGCAAATGGCACCTTGGGGATAGATACGCGTACAGGCCATTGCGCCAGGGATTCGATTACTTCTACGGCCTTCTCTACAGCAACGATATGTTAAATCCAAATCTCTACATGAACGACGAGCTCATTGAACAGCCTGCTGTTCAATCAACGCTAACGAAACGGTATACCCAAGAAGCGATCTCCTTCATGGAAAGTTCAAAAGATCAGCCATTTTTTCTCTACCTTCCCCACACTATGCCGCACGTTCCTCTCGCCGCTTCTGAAGAATTCCTCGGGATATCGAAACGCGGTTTGTACGGGGACGTGATCGAGGAAATCGACTGGAGCACAGGGCAGATTCTCGATGCACTGGACCGCCTCGGGCTTGGCGAGGATACGCTCGTGATCTTCACAAGCGATAATGGCCCCTGGACGATAAAGAAGCAGGATGGCGGATCTGCGGGGCTCCTCCGCGGAGCCAAAGGCGACACCTGGGAGGGGGGCATGCGTGAACCTTTTATAGCGCGGTGGAAAGGTCGTCTACCGGCTGGTGTCGTATGCACAGAGGTGGGATCCGTGATCGACCTATTTCCCACCTGTGTAAAGCTGGCAGGTGGCGCGATTCCAACGGACCGACCTATAGACGGCACGGATCTTATGCCGGCTCTCGAGGGTAAGGAATTCCCTGAGAGAACCATCTTCTACTACGGCTATAACCATCTCACAGCGGTACGTAAAGGTAAGTGGAAGCTCCATTTTGCCTATTATGACCACAGCAAAGGTGGCTATGCCAAAATAACAAATTGGGTCATACCGGACACTCCGCTCCTGTTCGATCTTGAGGCCGATCCATCAGAGCGTTTTGACCTTTCTAAAGAACACCCCGAGGTTGTGGATGAACTTACCCAGACCGCAGAACGATACAAAGAGGAGATCTCTTCTAACGCTGAAAATCAGGACCTGATCGATTGGTTCATCTATGAACAGCCCTTTAGCCTCCTGGTTGGGATGTTGGAACCCACGCTGGTGAGCTCCGTTGGGCCGCTAGCACCTGCGATCGTGGCGATCTTCGAAATCGCTATCAATCTGATTGGAGCAGTGGCACCTGTACTGGTAAACCTGATCGAAAAGGCAACACCCGTGGAAGGGGTCTTAAGATGGCTCGTGGAGAAGATCCCTAACAACCCGTAAGGAATTCATCAATTTCAGGAATCTTCCTCCACGACCTCGAACCCCAGAAAGGTGGCTAGATCCCGGACTTCTTTTCTAAAGTCTCCATAAAAGCTCACCCTATGCCAGCCAAACGTCCCATATCTATAATTTTTAAAGATCTTTTCCGCGTCCGTTTCAACGACCAGTTTAGTCCTGCAAGCCCTTTCCTCATCGACGTTTCCTATGCTTTTCCCCTGATGTATCGCTATCTTCTTATCCAAAACGTTGATCTTAACTGTGGTAATAATTTCATCGGAGGGCATTATCACCTGAATGGATGCGCCTTTGCCATCCTCAGCGTGGGATCTTATCATATAAGGCGCTGATGGGCCCCCCTCACCATACACCTTCGTCGGGGCAACACAATGAACATAGATGACTTGCTGGGTAGCGGTATCTATTACCGGATCGCTTATAAACCCAGGCCTTCCGGTGAGGTAGCGCATTACGAGCTGGGTTAAAGTTCCATCTAAATCGCCTTCGCATACCCCTGTAGAGCCTTCATCGTTTAAATGTGCAAATGCTAGACATGGATAAGCGGGAAGTGCTCCATCATAAAAAAAAGTTAGGCAATCGATCGTTACCGCGTCAGCACCCACATCCTCCATCGCTTTCTTTATAGCAAAATACATCCTGGCTGATTTCAGGATCTCTTCTTCGCTCGGTTCCATGACTTCAACTGCTCCATCTATCCATTTCCTGGCTAATTCACGAGCTGGCCCATCATCCGCACTTTCATAGTATCTATTTAGTTCATCAGACCCAATGGTGATAACTTCTATGCCAAAAATCCCCTTGAGCGTTTTAAAATATTCCTCTGGCTGGCGTCTCCACCAATGTGACTGATCCCGCCTTTCTTTCGATTCTCCGATGTTCAAGATCTTAGATCCCTTCATGTCATGAATGACTTCAATGAGATGGAGCGCCTCCGTTAAATCCTCAAAACGGGAAGAGGTTATCGGGAGAACTGGTAGTTTGTTCCTGCTGGCCCAATCATAGAAATCAAAAAGCGGCATCTCCCCACCATACATATCACTGACCAATATCATAGGGTGGCTTCTAAATATGGAAATATCTGTTTTCGTCTGGCCTTCTCGTATAGCCCAAGGCGTTTTGCCCATAGGTGGAGTGGTTAAGGTATACACCAGGATCCCGTCTATATCTTCCTTTTCTTCAATTTTCTTCACCTCATCAAAGTCCGAGATGATGTCCCCACCTATGAATTGAATATTCTCACTACTCTTTATCCTGCGCAACAAGTAATCCCTTCTCAGCTCGGGATCAAAGTCCTTAGATGGCCAGCCCTCTTTCCCCTTTTCCTTACTATAAAAGGCCGCATAGACCTTCGCTTTCATACTAATGAGCCTCTATTTCCCAGGGGATCGATTGACCGCTGATTGCATTTAGATCGAAAGTAACTTTGCCATTGTCTATTGTATAATCCACTTCTTCACCATCTACCTTGACGAGTACCTCACCATTCAGACCAGATGGCAACTTAACTTGAATTTTTATGGCATCATCGCCAACGCTTCTGTAGAATCCGCTAACTGAGTCGGATGTGAAGTTAATGATAAGTAGATACGTCTCTAGAGAGAACTCCTCGAATGGGACTTTTGGATCTATGATTAAGCCGTCTTTGGTCGGTTGGATGCCTGAAAGTTTGATGGCACTGTAGAGAGGCCATGCATGGGAGTGCATATTCATTATGGGGAATAAAGGCCCTCCGATAAATCTTTCAGTAACTTGTCCGAGCCCGTGGTCAACTTTCCATGTTTCACCTTCTCTGGGAGAGAGATAAGAGTTGTAGTAGTCAGGGCCGCTCCAAACCCCGTACCAGATATCGGGGTAGACCATAGCATGCTTCGCCAGAGTGTTGTTGCAGAACTCCATCCAGGCCAACTTCTCATCGTGGATACTGGTCGCCCATATCAGAGGGCCAGTTAGAGCATACCAGACACCGCCCATCGCGGTCTCTCCAGGGCCATGGGTTTGCATCGTCACCGAATTCGCTGATCCTATCGGAGTGCTTAAAGTCGTATATATGGTATTCAAGAGAATTTGCGCCTGATCGTCTGTAGTCACATTTCCTATAATCGCCCACGGCTGTGGTTCCAGCATAAGATCGTCGATTGAGGTCCCGTCTCCTAGCCACAACCTGCTAAACCACCCGCCAAGCCACTGTTCATTCACCGCCTGTCTAAACCGTTCCGCTTGCGCTCTAGCTTCCCGAGCGAATGCCGCATCTCCTTTCTTATCACACAGCTCAGCGAAGTACGGAAGTACATAGGTAGCCATCGCCGTTTCAACCACAGATTCGCCCCGAAAGATGGCCACAGGAGTTTTTAATGGCTCCAACGACATGATCTCATCGTTCCAATCGTTCGTTCTCACCTTTAGAAGACCGTGTTCACCTATGCCGACCACATTTATGAGGTGATCATATGAGGCCCTAAGATGTTCGTAAACTGTCTCTTTCCCAAGATATAGGTAATATGGGATTACCTCATCCAAAAATGCGAAATCTCTCGTGGCAAGAACGTACTCGGTCGTGAGCCAGAGGATCCATAGATCCAGATCCCCAGGGATGTAGGTTGAAACTCCAGGGAAAAATGGTAGCACCCCGGGGCATCCAGAGTCGACGATACTGTATGGAATCTCTCCTTTAGGCAGAAAGAGGGTCTCTCTCATCGTATAGCGTATAACCTCCTTGGCCAACTCCGGATAGGTATAAACTATAGGAAGAGCATGTTGACATGGATCACGGGCTGCTCCTTGAAATCCCATCATGTACTGGTAGGCGAACCCTTGAGAAATGATGTGGCTTCTAAAGAACTCGTCATATGTAGCGCCGGATCGAAGATAGTAATAATCCCATGCCATCTCTCTAGCTAGCCATAGATCCACTGGCGTCTTAAATATCGGTATCGTATCCTTCCAGGCCTCCATGGTGGAAGAGAAGGACTCCTCTCCCCGGGACCGGTACTTCTCGATCAAAGGCGTAATCTCCTTTTTGCTGTTTCCATAGCCATAAGCGTACAACAGGGTCTTGCTCTCGCCGGGTTTTAAGCTTAGATCGGACTGCAAAACTGCGCATGATTTCTGGCTTAGCAATCCTGTAGAGAGTTTGACCGTGGAGTTTTTACATGCCCCTATTCTAACTGAGCCTGGATTTGCTCTGGTTCCATCTCCAAAGAAGCTGAATTGATCGCAATCGTATCCGCTAACGGGGGCATTGAGCGCCACCAGAAAAATGTAGTTAGGACTGGAATCCTGGATTGCTGGCATATTGCTTAACGGAATGGGGAGTCTTATGGGAATCAATTGCTTTGAGATTATTGCATTGAGATCATTATCATAGTAGGTCTCTTTCAAAAAGAACATATTTAGGAACCTGCTGAGGATGTCAAAAGGAATGAGATCAAGTATCCCTTCTAGAGCTATAACTCTTGGATTGATGTCCCAATACTCGAAATAGTTGAGGTTCACGGTCTCTGCACCATCGTTCCTGATCTTTGCCTGAGAGATCAGGATTGGATCGTCCCCAAAAGGGGCATATATCGATTGGTTTATGGTAAGGTTTTCTGCCTCAACGTTCTTCGCATAATACCCCATTCCAAAGATTCTTTCGAATACTGAATCATCGGGTTTATCTGGATAGAAAGTACTCAAGATGGAATCTTCATTTTTTATATAGCCAAAGCCACCACTATAGCTTCTGGCTTTTTTGCCGTAGAAGTTTAGCCATCTGGCCCCCCATTCTCCGCTATATACCTGGACATGTCCCATGTTCGTGCCAATGGCCACAATCCTGTCATTGCCTATCTGATGCCAGTGAATGGCCTCACCATCCGATGTGTATTCAAAAGCCGGTAGACCAGCTTCATCGACAATCCAGTGGCCGAAGTTACTGTTTCCATATGAGGTATCCCAATCTGGCAGGTCTCTCTGCCATGATTGGTCTAGGGCTCCATTTCTACTGATACAACTCACAACTGGACCTGCCATCATAAAACACATCAGGGCTAAAGCCGCTATTTTCTCTCTCATTTATTCACCTTCTAACTGTCGGCGATCACTTTATATGATCATTGATAATACTTAAATCATCCTATCGCTTCTTCGTATTAATTGAGACCATTGATCTGGAAAAGTCAATCGGAGGGTTTGAGCATCGTGAACCCCGCTAAGCGGAAATAGGGGCAGCGAATAAGAAGAATCTTCAGTCCTGCCTGATGATAAAGTAATAGCGGAGCTTTAAGACGAGATCAAAAAAAAATAGAGAGTGAAGCGGCATAGCGCCGTTCCTCTATTTGGGTTTACTTCGATCTAGTTGCGGGCCTGTCTCATAGATGGTCAATCAACCATTGATAGGTTGGCTCGTTTATCATCTCGGGGTTGTATGTGCCTGTATAGACGTCCAGATGATTAAAGTCTGGGTAGGTATAGCCCGTCACGTCCTGGTTTGCGATTCCCGGGTCGTATTCTCCAAAGAACCCTAAGCCAAAATCGCTGACGAATGCTATCAGTGGAACGTCTATCTCCTTATAGTGTGCATAGAAGTTGTAGTAATCCTTGTTCCATTTACCGCTATCCGATTCATAGCCGATTCTGGTGGTGTCGGAGAAGTACTCCAGATACGCTTGCAGGGGCCAGTATCTATCAAATGTTATGGCGACAAAGGCCAATGCCTCCTCATCGTTGTATCCCTCGTAGAGGTTGGTGGTCCCCGACTCATACTGTATGTACGCCGCCCATTCGAGGTAGTTGGCAATCGGCTCTCCCGTGACGTCGTTATACTGGGGCTCGAGAGGTTTTCCCGTTACAGGATCGATCGGAGGATCAAACGGGTGTGCCAGCGCATATTCGGCCACCTCTGAGTAATGTGAGACCCTATAAGTATTCAGGAGCGGAATTGAGATCTCTATACCGGTCGCTTCTTCCAACTTGGGGAGCAGAGGGAAGATAAAATTCAAAACGGGCCCATTATCTCCCGCCACGTCCATCGCGTAGAACCTGAGAACTGTGTACACAATTACCTTCAAAAGAGCCAGCGGAAGGGGGATCGGCAATAGGCTCTCGGGTTTTCCTCCGCTGCCTCCGTCGAGAAGGACTATTCCCTCGAGGTCTTCTTCCCAGTGCACCGAAGCATAGTTCATGGCAAGTATCCCGCCGAAGCTCTCTCCGCCCAGGAACAGCTTATCCGCACCGGAGATTTCTTTTGCCTTATCTATCGCCAGTTCCGCGTCTTCCATGTACATCTTCCAGCCCCAACTCTTCATGAACTTCAATTCATTCTGTGTATAGGTGTTGGGCACAAAATGAGTTCTGTAATCCATAGTATAGACATCAAAACCCCTTAAAGCGAGGTAGTGGGTTATCGAACGGGTCTCAACTTTGTTCCTCGTCTCTTCAATTTTATCTTCGCCAGCGTCGATCGCTTTCAAGGCCTTGCAATAGACATCGTCTGAAACTATCTGCTCGCCGCTGGACCAGGTTCCGGAGAATATGAAGATGACCCCTACCGGTTCCCCGCCGCTCTTGACCAGCCTGTGCAGACCTATCTTGTCATAGGGATTGTAGGGAGGCCTATCCAGTACCCAGGAGTACTCCTCCAGCTCGGGAAGGAGCTCCAGACTCTCACCATCGATTACCATGCTCCACTCGTCATCGCTCTCGGAGATCGTGCCGATAGAAAGAATGGGAAACCTTACGATGCTCGCTGCAAAAATCACCACCATCATGGTCGCTAAAGTTCTCTTAAACTTCATTTTTTATCTCCTGCGCCTTTTTAAATTTCATAGTAGGCGTGCATTCCTATAGTGCTCAAAATACTTAAGCTTTGCTTGCGCTTGGTACTCCTCCAAATTTAAACCATTTATTTGAGATCTCGGGATTTAAGGAGTGAAGAGATCTTCTTTTCCAAATAGGAAACGAGAGAGAAGAGGAAAAATTTTTATTAGCCCCGATATCCTGTTTCT
>Ga0209633_10002634_pt1 | contig 17108 bp, 20 predicted proteins | sample Cruoilmetagenom1_FD_187290 | JGI IMG/M metagenome (GOLD analysis project Ga0209633, IMG submission 187290) | Oil polluted marine microbial communities from Coal Oil Point, Santa Barbara, California, USA - Sample 1 (SPAdes) (version 2) | ecosystem: Environmental > Aquatic > Marine > Oil seeps ... | reverse complement strand
GTTCGCTTATTCTGGGCACAAAGGAAAGCAACTTTCTTAGCGTATTCGCAAGTTCTTCTTGTACGAAAGTTGGATTTTTCTCAAGCTTTTTTGCATAATTCTCGCTATTAAGGTCAAGAATCAAGCTATCTTCGGGCATAAAGCCAGTAATAGCCTGCATACTTTCCAAGGCATTAAGATAAGTTTCCAGCGCCCTAACTGTTAAAGGATCGTTTCCCGAAGTTTTTGCAAGCTCTGCAAGACTTTCAAGTTTATTTAAAAGTAAAACATAGTATATGTTAGAAGCATCGTTAACATCAAAAGCCTTATCTTGCAGTGCAGATATAATATACTCAAGGGAGTCTATCGACACCATTTCATTTTCATAAAGTATTAACATAAAGTCTTGCAATAATGGAAGGTCTGCAAAGTTTACATTTCCCGTCTCAATCATATTTTCTAGTAGCCAGATTGTTGACTGATAAATACTTTCGGGATTATTTATGTCATAGCCACCACCAAGGTCACTTAGGGCATTTCTTGTGGTGTTCATACTTGTTATAAAATCGAAAACCTGATTAACGTCCTCAATATTTTCATCAGCGAGTTCTGCTTCAAAGTAATAAGCTTCGTAACCATTTTCTTTAGCAACGAGTGTCATCATCTTTGCTAAAGAACCAAACCTATCTACGAAGACTAAAACATCATCGTTAACAGACATCTGTTTAGAATGCATTGCCTCAGTTACACCCTTGATCCTTGCATTAAGTACATGTGGTTCACTGGTGAGATTTATAAAGTTGAGGTTTTTAAGATTGCCCTCGACAATATCTGTTTCCAAAGGAGTAATATTAAGCCCACTCCCCTCGATAAAAACATTCACTTCTTCGGCAATCGTGTCAACAATAGAACTATAATCAGATCCTAGAGTAATCCCAGCCCCTTGATTGGCAGCAACCTCATCAGCATATGCTCTATCTAAAAACCAAGTACAACCCGCTGCCTCAAAAATCATGACAGCGACCATTGCTAAAGCTTGAATATTCTCGAAGATTTTCGACATAAAACCCACCCCTTATAAAAAACAGCCTATATATATATATAACGCCCTTTGGGAATTTTTGTATAGATAACACATAGCCTCCACCTCTTTCAAAATTTCATAAACTCATATATAAAACACAACCGCAACATTACATACAAAAATTCCCAGCAAGTCTTGATGCCCTGAAACATAGCCTTGTTTTTAGACCTTGTTTTCGGAGTTTTCAACGTTAAATATAAGCTAAAAACCTACTATCAAGCCCAAACCTCGCTAGCAAAAACATGAACCTCTTCCTTCTGGCGGATAACAACAAATGCCCAGTAGTGAATTAAAACAAATGCCCCCTACCCTAAAATGACCAAAATGCCATACGACAATACATAACAAGTTTGTTATCTTTTCCGGTATTCACCACGTGTTTTTTTACCACAAAAAACATCAAGATTCAAACCACTCTTTCGTTTGAGGATTCCTTTCTTTTTTTTTTAATCTAATCATAAAAAGTACCATTTCTCACTATGGCAATTAAGTCTCTTTTTTGTTTAAGGTCTTTTGTCTTTTAAATTAAAAAAGTCTTTCTTTAAAACCCACCTTTAGTAAAAACATAAACACTCTTTTCTTTAAACCGAAGGACAATCCCCTGCCGACCCCACCTCCTCAATTTCGTGGCAAATGATGTTAGAACCACCCCCTTAGTTTGCCATGTTTTCACCTAACCCACAAACAAAATCATTCTTCTTTGCAAATTGAGCTAACCCCCTATTGACCAGTCAATCGTGTCATTTTACGTTTCAATGTGAGAGCCTCTCCACTCGATCAACGTCTCTCCAATGAGAAAAGAATTTATCAGTACAGGTAATTTATCTCCTTTTATCATCTCTTTCTGCACAAGTTCTTGACACCTCGCTTGTCTTTAGCTTTTATTTGCCCTTTATGTGTCCTCTCGTCTCACCTGTCTCTGCCCTAGGGGTTTTGTGTCCCCTTTCCCATTGACGTCATTTTAGACCCACCTGGGCGATGGACAACTTGCACCTAATCATTTAATGTTTTGGTTTTATCTCCTTTTGCTCTCGCATTTTTCCCCGGCGATGATCAAATTTTCAGATTACGGCCCTGTTTCTGGATTTTCCAGCGCCTCATGCATGCTATTCAGCTGATCATCCGTGGATCCTGCATGCCGGCTTTTAAAGCTTTACATTTTAAAAACAGTTTTTGTCCCTTCTAAACCCAACCCATACCGATCCGCAATAAGTCGAATTACTTATAAGAAACGCCGAATCTTCTCATTCTTCTGTTTCTAAAATCTTTTGTTGAAAAAAAATCTTTTTTGTTTTTATCTTTTGTTTCTCCTCGCAGAAGAACATTTCCAACTACTAAAGCCACTTCCTGTAGGTTTTTCTCCCCCCCCATCTTTGGCTTCTATGATTTTGCTTCTTCCTGTTGGTTCTTTTTCCTTAAAAATCACAACAAAAAAGATCCAGCCCAAGGGCAATCTTCCTTAATATCAATACGCACCAAACGGACAGAATCAGTTGCAGGGCACCTGATGAGTTTCTAATGATTCTAGTGTTTTGAATGTTTCTAATGTTTCTAATCTTCTGAATAAAAGTCAGTCTTTTCTTTGATCTTTAAATCTTCTAAGTTTTTGTTGTTTAAGCTAAATTAGACATTCCGTGTACTTTAGCTTTATGACAGGTCAGGAGGGGATTGATCCCCCTCTATATTTCTATTCCTAAGCTGCCTATGCGGCAGTGAACTGAACTACTGACCTGACCTCCCTTGAACTTACCCCAAAACTGCTGGTAAGTCAAGGATTATCTTGTTTTTATGAAAATATGTTTCTAAATGTCCCTAATGCTTCTAATAAAAAACAGCTTTTTCTTTTGCTTATTTAAGGCTTGAAAGGCACCTCCTGATTAAAACCTATTTATTCTTAGGGTAAACTACCTGAAAGAATTAACCTTTTTTTAAAGAATAAGAATTTATCATCTGTCTCACCCTGCAAGATGCCTTTTTTGTCCCTAATTCTACTTCAGTTTTGTTATAAAAATCTTCACAGTCGAAAATTATTGAATAAAACAGAAAAATCCTCACCCATCAACACTTTAAGTCATTCCGATCTTTAAACAAACATAAAATCAAAGGATATTCTCCCAACAATTGTTAAAAACCAAACCCAATCCATTGAATTTAGATGCAATAACCAACTTGCCAACGACAAATAACCCTCTACCTTCGATTGCACGTCTTACTGCGAAGCCAAGCACTACCGCACTACTCAGCCAATGCTACTTCGCAATTCCTTCCTTTCTTTGAACAAAATATATTCTAAGATTCTTCTTATCTTCTCTTGTCTTCTGAACAAAATATATTCTAACACGCTTGTCTATTTGCACCCTTTTTTTATTTCTCCAGTATTTAGCCGAAAAACCCCTAAACCGTACAAAATATATTGTGTTTATTTATGAATGGTTGCCACCAGATTAAAACACACTTCCAATCTCCTTTAAATATAGACTAAACTACTGATATGTCAAGAGAAATCTTGCATAAATAAATATGTTTCTAAATAAAAACACTGGGAACAAAAGAATCTTAAAGGTCAAACGTTATTGAACAAATCAACTACCTTTGGAAAACAAGACACACACTTTACAAAACCTTATAGGTGGCTCCTCAATGTGCGTGCTTAAATCTTCGCCAGCTTATGGTCTGATCACGTTAAAATCTCAACTATATCAAGATGTTTTTCTTGTTTTGCTCCCATCAGTGCTGTTCTACCGTCATCGCCAGCCATACTTACATCAGCCCCATGCTCTATTAAGCATTCTGTAATGTCCAGATGCCCCCCCTCTGCCGCATAGGCCAAAGCTGTGTTGCCATATTGGTCGGTCGTGTTCACCTCGGCACCATGGTCATCTAGTAATGTTTCCACAATGTCAAAATTGCCCTCTTTTGATGCAAACATCAAAATTGTTTTCCCATCTTTGTCCCCTATTTCTTTCATTTAGATCCTCCTTTTTTATTCAATCTATACTTAACAATATAAGCCTATCTTCAAAAAAAGTCAAGGGTTATTATCGCTTTATGCAGAATAACCGTGTGATTACTGTATGTTGAACTAACTTTAATCAAACCCAACCTGTCGGAATTTCCGACAAGTTTATTCTATTCAGATTTTTATATTAAAAACAGCTTTTTGCCCTACTAAACCCAAGCCTATCTCGCTTCGCAACAATTTGAATTGATTATAACAAACCTTCGAGTTTTTTGTCGGGGCATTGGATATTCTCATGTTTCATAAAATGCCCACTGACCACCTATAAAGCAACTACTGGTCGCTTATAGCTGACCTATTAGCCTTCAACCTACCACCTTACCGCCGCCTACTGACCACCTACTGACCACCCATTGAACGACTACCGACCATCTGTTAGCCTTTGGCCTGCCACCTTGCTACCACTCATTGAACACCAACCATGACCATAAAGTTAATGCTGGAGGGGACTGTCTCCTTTAGGTAACAGAGGAACCAGCACCCTCCTTTAAAATAATATTTTTATTTATAAATATATCAAATGATTTCTTAAAATAACTATTGACAAATGTTATGCAATAACCTATTATATAACTATGGGTAAATACAGAAAAAACAGTTCTGCTGTTTTTAGTCTTAAATATCATCTTGTTTGGTGTCCAAAATATAGACGCAAAGTTCTTGTCAACCAAATAGCAATAAGACTTGAAGAATTATTGCGTCAAAAAGCAAACCAAATTGATATACAAATCCTTGCACTTGAGATAATGCCTGAGCATGTCCACCTGTTTATTGAATCTGATCCCACATGGGCTGTTGCTGGTATTGCTAACGCCTTCAAGGGATACACAAGCAGTATTCTTAGACAAGAGTTTACGAAGCTTAAAAGTCAATTGCCTACTCTTTGGAGCCGTTCTTATTATGCTGGAACAGTAGGGCACGTCTCTGAAAAAACTATTTATGAATATATCCAATCCCAAAAAGGTTAATAGATGAGAAAATCTTTTAAGTACAGGTTGTTCACGAATAAAACCCAAGAAGCTAAACTTAATAGTTTTCTTGATTCTGCTAGGTTTCTTTATAACTGTGCTTTGGAACAGCGCATAGTTTGTTATAAAGAATATAACAAGTCTATTAATTATTATGATCAGGCTAATTCTCTTAAAGAAATCCGCAGTTTTGATGAAGGTGTTGCTTTGCTTAATTATACTGCAACACAAAACATTCTCAGGCAACTTGATAAAGCCTTTCAATCCTTTTTTAGGCGTATTAAGTCTGGTGATAAACCAGGGTTTCCTAGGTTTAAAGGGAAAGACACATTTAATAGTATTACCTTCCCAGCTTATGGTGATGGGGTTAAGCTTAAAAAAGGCAAACTTTATATTCAAAATATTGGTCTTATTAGAATTAAATTGCATAGAAAATTGGAAGGCATTATTAAAACCGTTACGATTAAAAGGAAAAATGGTAGGTTTTATGCTTCTTTTTCTTGTAATGATGTTCCTCATAATATTTTGCCTGCTTCTAATAAAGAAGTTGCTCTTGATGCTGGGATCAAATCCTTTGCTGTTATGTCTAATGGCCAAGTAGTTGATAATCCTAAATATTTGAAACAATCTGAAACAAAATTTAAAGAAACACAAAGTCAATATTCTAAAAAAAGAAGCAAAAACCTGAAAAAGAAACTTAATGATTTGCATGAAAAAGTAAATAACCAACGTAAAGATTTTCAGCATAAACTAAGTCGAAAAATAGTAAATGAGTCTGGCTTTATCTTTGTTGAAAATCTTAAGCCAAAAGAAATGGTTAAAAATAATTTTAGAGTTTTGAATAAATATATCAACGATGCGGCTTGGACTCAATTCTTTAACTTTATATCCTACAAGGCAGAATGGGCTGGCAGGGTATTCGTTAAAGTTAATCCCAAGAACACTACACAAGCTTGTTCTGAGTGTGGTCAAATCGTGCCAAAAGATTTAAGTGTTCGGATACATAGTTGTCCTTATTGCGGTCTTAAAATTTCTCGGGATTTTAATTCTGCCAAAAATATTCATAGGCTAGGGCATAGCCTTGTCGTTAAGACAGAAGCCGTTTGCTTTAGCTGACGGAGTAGTCACTTCATCTCTTGTGTGTTCATTTTCATAGGTTTCTAGCAGGTCGCTCACTGGTGATTTGAGTGCAATTTTTGATAGCTTCGGCAAAACTCCCTTTGAATTTAGCAACACCGAACCCCCGAAACTTGTTGCAAAGGCATAAAGCCTGTTTATCTCTAACTTGCTATAAAAAAACGATAATGCATCTTTGAGGTTAGCCACGCCAGTTAAAATGTTTAATTTGCTTCTTTCTCCTCCACTATCCCCTTGCCCAATAAAATCAAAAACCAAGACCCCAAATTCATCTATTAGCAGGGCATCCACTAATGGAGTCAACGCCTTGCTCTTACTACCCTTTACACCATCACCAGTTAAAATGACTATAAATGCTCTCGGTTTTAAAACCTTTGATCTGTAAGCACAAAAAATTTCTTCTTCTTCGCTAAGAACAAATGCTTCCCTGCTAACTATCCCCACAAAGCCTCCTATCCTTGTTGCCCTATTATTCCTGCCCTTTTTTACTTTTTAAATGTTTAGCTATTTCCAAAAAACCGCCCTTGTCAACAGAGTCAAATACATCCCAGCCGTTCTCATCCCTTACCTCAATCTTGGCCCCAAGCTCTAACAGGCGTAACACCACATCAATACTGCCCTTTTCTGCAGCATATAACAAAGCTGTTTGGCCATAGATGTTTGCTATGTTTATATCCGTGCCTTGTTCTATCAAATACTTAAATATATCATGCTGGCACTCCCACACTACAATCATTAGCGCTGTATCTCCAATTCCATCCACAGCGTTCACGTCTGCCCCAGAATCCACCAAAGATCTAACTTCGTTTATATCACCTTGTTCTGCAGCTTCTGTCAGAGCTGTGCTGCCATAGTTATCCTTTGAGTTCAAATTACTATTCAACTTGTTTTTCCCCATAATTCCTCCATTTTTCATTTAATCTACACTTAACAATATAAGCCTATTTTTATAAAAGTCAAGCATTATTACCAGTTTATGCAGAATAGTGATATGTTTATTTGTTTAGATTGTTGAACTTTCATAACAAAACAATTTTTATTTGAAATTCATAAGTTTATTGATTTTCTTTGACGCCAAAAGATTTGTTGAACAAACCCTTTTCTTTTTCCACAAAAAAAATCCCGCCAAAAGACGGGACCTGTGAGATTTTTTTACATAAAATCGGTTACGCTTGCAAGGCCAGTTTGCACAAACCCATCAGCTGTGTTGCCAAGGCCAAAGCCTGCGAGAGGTGCGTTAACAGCAGCACCAACAGTAGCGCCACCAAGAACGCCAAGACCGGCACCTATAACAGATGGAATAGCGAAACCAGCAAGACCGCCTACAAGAGGACCAATAGTAATGGGAGTAATAGCTCCTGCAATCGCACCAACACCACTACCAATAATAGCGCCGCTAGTAGCACCAATACGAGTACCAATAACAGCATCAATGGTCGCATTGAGAGGTGAGGTGATAGGATTTATCGGCCATGGACCAATAGCTCCTATAATACCTCCAAGACCGGTGCCTAATGTTCCGCCTAGCAGACTACCAACTATACCACCAACTATACCACCGCCAACAGCAGTGCTCATAATAGTGCCAAGAACAAGGCCAGCAGGAACGGTAGGAAGAGCAATACCTGCAATACTACCAGCAGCACCGCCAACAACACCACCAATAACAGCGTCAGCAACAATGAGACCTGCGGCTGCACCAACCAAATCAAGGCCACCAACCCCAGCGAGGGTATAATCCTTGTGAACATAGTTCACACTAGAATCACCGCCTGACCCTTTGGCTAAAACCTGTGCGTTTGAAACAGTTACGCTTGCGAATACAAGCGCTAAAGCAAATACCAAAACACCTAACTTCTTCATAAACAAATCCTCCTATTGTGGTTCTATTAGTTGAGTTGTGTACACGTCCTCTCCTAATTTATAAAACAGTCAGTATTATTTGTCAATAAAAATGTTCGGCAAAACATACACTGTGCCGCATTTACGTCTCTATTAAGAGACAAGGATCAAACCGTCCCACTGTAAATATAATCAAGTCAAATGTGTGATCAACACAAATTCTAATCAATTTCAACTAAACCTTAAAACAACTTTACAAATATACACCTATCCCCACAAAAGTCAAGCGTTATTATTGGTTTATATGAAGTAAGCCAGTTTTTACTGATAGTGAACCATGCCCTTCAGTTCTTCTCATTTCTTACATTGCCTCACAACTACAGCACATCCACATAAGCATCCTTTTTTCCTTTTTGCATTAGTTAATTTTTGCTTTTTAAATATTTAACTATCTCCAAGCACTCTTCATCCTTGGCATATTCGAGGGCATTCCAGCCAATCTCATCTTCTATCTCCACATTGGCTCCGTGGTCTATCAAACATGTCGCTATATCAACATGCCCTTCTTTTGTAGCATTCATCAGCGCTGTCCAGTGATAATCGTTTATAACATCCAAGTCAATCCCCTCACAAGAAACCAAGTATTTTACTATCTCAAGATAACCATCCCATGTCGCCTTTTTCCACAGCCTGCATAAATGCCACAACCCTCTTAGCAATATTCTTTGACACATGTTCAAGATGTTGTGCCTCAGCAATAAAATCAATTTCTGACGGTTCTTTCATTTTTTCCCTCAATTTTTATATCATTGTTGCCTTTTCCACAGATCCCTTCTGCTCTAGTCAAATACTCAACTATGTCTGAGTGCTTCTCACTAAGGGCATGCATCAATGCGCTCTTGTTATAATTATCGACTGCTCCGACATTGGCCCCGTTTTTTACCAACTTCTTAACTAAACCCAAATGTCCCAATTCAGAAGCAGACATCAAGGCTGTCCACCCACGTTTATCTACGTTGTTCACGTTAACATTGTTTTTTATTAAGGTTTCCACAATTTTTGACTTATTGACTTCCACTGCATAAATTAATGCTGAATCTCCTTCCTTGTCCACAGCGTTCACCTCTGCTCCATTGTCGATCAAATATTTAACTATCTCAAAATGTCCAAAATTCGAGGCAAACATTAAAGCTGTCCTACCCTTTTCGTCCATATCATTGACGCCCATGCCAGAAACCATTAAACATCTAATAGTTTCGAGCTTTTTGCTTTTTATCGCAGAGACTAAAATATCCTGTCTATTATAACCCATTGCAACCACCTCCACAATTCATCCTTTTTAATTTATTCTGTATTTCCCACATAATATATATAATATACATCACCATTCACAGATTCAACATGTTCATTAAACACAGACCCATCTTCCTTTTCTTGACAAAGAATTTTATCAATATAAAAATTAGTTGTTTGTTTTGCTTTAAGCAATAACCTTAAAATCATGTTTCCTGTTTTAAGTTTTTGAATTGCTTGGATGTCCTTTACTTGTATCCATAAAGTTGGGAGATTTATATATTGTGCTATAGTTTCAGGATTGTGTTTGTATGTGTGTCCTAAAACTCTCTCCTCTAACACCTTATATCTTTCCTCTTGAGTGTATATATTATAAAGCCCACCCCACACCATAATACTTTTTCTTCTGTTAAACTGTGAACACATTGCCTTAACAACATCTTCAAAATTTCCCTTTTCACCTTGAAATTTGAAAAAAGCAACAACCTTCTTAGCAACGTTTTTTGACACGTTACCAATACGTTGCGTCTCAGCAATAAAATCAATCTCTGACAATGTTTTCATTTTTCTGTCTTCTGTTCCCTGCCTTATTACTTGCATAATCTCTCCAAATATTCAATTATATCTCTATTCCCACAGCTTTTAGCACACATCAGCGCAGTCCAACCATACCCAGTCCGAGCCTTCGTATCTGCTCCATTCTCTACAAGAAATGTAACCATATCCTCGCTATCGCTATAAACTGCATTTATCAGAGGTGTTTCTCCAGTTTTATCTGGAAGGTTAATGTCAACTCCATATTTCATTAAGTCCCTCGCAAGCTGATAATCGTTTTGCACCACGGCTAAACTTAAAGCTGTGCTTCCATCGTTAGCAACAGCATTAACATCTGGCTTATAAACTTTTAGCAAGTATTCTACCATATCTTCTGTTCCATAGTTAATAGCTTTCATAAGGATCGTTTCGCCATCTTCATCTTGCGAATCCACGTCCAAACCCTCAGCCATTAAGTCTTTGACCAAATCTAAATCTTCCATATCAATTGCCAAAAACAATTCTTGCAATAAATCTGCCTTTAAAATGCTCATTTTTACTCCCACTTTTTATTTAATCTATACTTAACAATATAAGCCTATCTTCAAAAAAGTCAAGCATTATTATCGGTTTACGTGGAATAGTTATGTGTTTATTATTTGTAAAATTAAATCTAACCAAGCCCAACCTGTCGAGATTTCCGACAAGTTTATTCTATTCAGGCTTTCATTTTAAAAACAGCCTTTGTCCTTCTAAACCCAAGCCCATATCGCTTCGCAACCAATCGAATTAATTATAATAAACCTTCGAGCTTTTGTTCCTTCCTGACAAATTAGTTCACTTATCCGCTACGTTTAATTTTGCTCTTAAAAAAATTAAAAAAACCATTACGACTTTGTGGTGATCGACCTAGCCACTTGTTGAATTGATCTGGACTTTCGATAATAATTTTCCTAGCCTTTCGCTGGTACTTGACTGTTTGAGGGAGATATCCTTGATAGGCATTAATCTCTGGATGTTGAGTATCTTCTGAGAAAGTTACAAAAATTCGACTTCTGTCTGCGTGTATTGTGGCTAGTTTTAGCTCATAAATAAGATCACGCCAGTGTCGGCGTCCTGGGTCATAACACTTTTCTATGGGTTCATTAGGGAAAAAACTAGGCAAGGAGCGCCCAGCATATTTATATAATTGCTTCATAACAATTCTGCTTATATGAAGCTCATCGTCACTTGATAATTCGCTGTCATCAAGATGACTAAGATAAATGTGAGAAAACCACCTAAATATCTGGTTATCTTCTAAAAATAGCTTGCCTAATTTTTCTTTAGCAGTCTCATTCGGGATAAATTGAACATCAAAGTCTATCCATTTTACTCGGGTTTTAGCCCAATTGTCAAGTTTTGAGGTGTTGGAGGTAATTATTATCTGAGGTGAGACAAACTGTGGCTTCCACCAGTTTTCCCAATAAAACTTAAAGATATTTGCACTTCTCTTAATGCGAGGAGTATCAATATCATCAAAAACCAAAGGAAAGGCAGTTTCTGTTAATGCCGCACTTCTGATTCTTCTTTCTGTGAAATTATCACGAAGAAGGGGTTTTACATTACTCATCGTTAAAAGCTTCATCACAAATTGCAAGAAAGTAGATTTGCCGTTTTGAGAAGGCCCATAAATGTACATAAATCGTGGACCTCGAATATCTGCAGGTCCATATCTTTTGCGCTTTGCTTGCATATGATGATGTGAAAAAGGAGCAAAAAACATATAGAGCAAAGCTTCAAACATGCTCATTTTGACAAACTGCGGATCAGTCGATTCACCAGAATCAACTGCACAAAAATATGCCTCAATTCCCTCAAGAGCTTTGTTTACCAAAGTTGGACTAGAAGGGGGTTCATTAAGCGTTGTCATCGTCCCATTGAAACCAAACAGTATTTTCTGGTGCCCTGGGGGGATGATCATCATGGGGATACTATGTTGTGCATACACATATTCAATGTAAGCTGAATTGCTTACTTGCATTTGATTTTGAGCTGTGGATACAGGATTTACTGGCGCTAAAAACCGTTCAGCTCGCTTTCTGCCCTTCATGGATTCAGGTAATTGTATTGTGGTTATCTGCTCTTCCTTAACATCAGTAACCAGAGTCAAGCTGGCCAAAAACTCATGGGGAATGTACCTTATTTCTGTATCTTGATTTTCAGGAGCTACACCTTTAAGCCATGCTAAAATTATTTGTTTTTTATTTGTATCAGGGTTTTGCTTAAAGAGGTCTTTTAAATCCCCCATAAAAAGAGAGCAACCCTTAAAATGTGCCGCATAATCCTGTAGTAGCGATGTTGGGATAGGCTCGATTATAGGAAATTCAAAAATCCAAGCATAATTCATTTGCCTTGATGCCTTCTGTGCAGTCTTTGTCAAGTTGGCACTGGTTTGGATCACTCTGGTAATCTCATTATTTTGGAGAATATATAGCTTGGTATGTATAGTTCGATTAGGGACAAAGATCCGCAAAGTGCCTTTCTCTACCATTGTCGCTAGTCTTTCAGTTATTTCAATCTCTTTCTGTTCTAAACCTTGCTTGTAAATGTTAACCTGTTTATTAATATTAGAAAAATTTTCTCCAACTACAATCTCAACTTTAGTATACCCTCGCCTATCAAAGAAATCCAAGAGCAAATCAGGTGACACAACATAAGAAATAGCTTTCATCGTACTAAACCCATCAAAAAGCTCCTCGAAATCTTTTTGTTGGGTAATGCAACGTGTTTGTAAAAGATGTAATCCATCAAAATGTTTTTCTTGAACTATGCTAGGGCATTGTGTAGTTATATCTAAAATTTTTTCCATTTATATTCCTATTATTTTTGTTGCCTCTTTTATTTTTCGTAAATTCAGTTACAATCACAATAAATCAGCCCCCGACTAAATATTTAACCATGCCTAAAACACCATTTCCTAGAGTTTTTTGTCACAGCCTATCTTTTTGGCATGCAAGCCTGACATTTCTCTGAGTGATTTTTCTCCTCACCATCTATTTTGAGGTACCATCTATCACAGGTCTCACAATAATTGCAAAGTATCTCCACACAACGATCACAAAGCTGGTTCTCATCATCCTGAAAATCTGGCTCACAATTATCTGACGCATAAAATTTGTCAAAACAGTACGTACAAACCCACTCTAGCTTGTCCCATCCGTCCATGTTCAGGTGTTCATAATTCATAGCTTGTCCTCCTTTTTTTTGCGTTCAAGATTATATTCATCGCTTTTAACATACGGATAAGATTTGAGCTACTCTTTCTTTAGCATCCTCAATGTAGTCAAAAGTCATTTCTTCATCACCCCTTCTCGAAGAAAAAATAACCCTATAATCATTTGTACCTTGGAGCTCAACCCTTTCTTGGATTGCTACCACAGTCAATACCGTCGAAAATGTCAGGAACACATCTCTTGATATAATCTCCCAGCCAACATCACTCAAGGCATCTTCAGTCATTTTAACAATGTGGCTTTCAGCTATTGCAATTATTCCTTCAGGAACCTCGTTACCACAAGCCTCTTCGTTATTAATCAACACAAAACACCCCATCAACGGAACATGCTTTCCTGCTATGGTTTGAACTTGAAAAATATCCCCATTTTTTGTGGTAATTTCTACTGTTGTCTTGTCATCCAAGACTTCAATGTTCTCAATCTTTAACCCTTCTGCCATAAAATTCTCCTTTTTTTTATTTTGCTTCATAACAAAGAACAACAACCACCAAATTTATATTAAAATCCTACCTTCTTTTTATCCATGCTACACTTAACAACATAAGCCTATCCTCATAAAAGTCAAGAGTTATTCTCGATTTACATGTAATAATAACGCCTTCGTCAGGAGCCCCCCACTTTTTCTTTTAAATTTTGGGTTTAATTAAACTGTCAGTCAATGCGATAGATAAAATATTCCGTCCCGTTTACGATTTCCTTGTGTTCTTTGCCATCAAAGCTAGCTAAAAACTCCCCCCTGCCGTAAAGCTTCAAAGTATCTTCCATAAAATCCTCAATCCCCGCTTCTTCCAACTTTTGTCTTATTTCTTCGTTAGCATAGGGCGTTTCCTTTATTTCTGCAATGCTTTCCTTGTCTTCAGCTAAAACATGCTCAGACAGAAAGTCAGTGGAGAAAAACTCTAGGCTGTTCAAAATCCCTTCGCACATAGACTCATCGGCTTCTTCATCTGTATATATAAAGAACTGCCCGTTCCACTGCATCATATTGCTTTTATAGTGAAAACTGTCGAACATATCCTTCACATATTCTGTAAGTTCTGAGTCTCGATTAAATTTTTCGTTTTCAAACCTAAAAAAAGCTAAAATTTTTTCTGCTTTCACTCCTTCTGCCCCACAAGTCTCTTTCACTAGGGCTAAAAACCCCTTTTCATCCATCACCAATCCTCCTTTTGTCTTTTGTTCTGAGATTAAGTGTTGCCAAGTGCGTTCCCACAAAGCCTATAATCAACACTCCTAACAGAGAATAGTTGACCTGTTCAACAATATTACTCGATTTACATAGATCAAACTTGTCAAGAAAGAGCGCAACGGTAGCAAATGTTGATATAGCGGCAAAAGCCACAATGCTTATTCTCCTTAGTATTTTCATATTCCCCTCCTGGACTCAACTCTAATCGACATCTTATTGACCACCATACTGCCATCTTGCAACCACCCACTGAACGCCAACCAATGTTTTATCAAGACATTTTTCAACTCGTTTCGCTTTTTCTTTCTCTTTTTGCTTGGACCCTACCTTCATCATACCTTTCGCAATAAAAATCAAAATCCGGCTAGATCGTTCTTTTTAACTTATAAGCCTCGGATCTTCTCCTTTAAACACTTAACTATTTCCAAGTGTCCTCCGTTAGCAGCATACATCAAAGCATCCCAGTCATATTCGTCTACCACGTCAATATCCGCACCTCTATCTATTAAATATTTTGCCACCTCAAGATGCCCTTCTTTTGAAGCATTCATTAATGCTGTGCTGTTATTCCTATTTTCCGCATCCATATCCACACCATACTTTGTTATTAAAAACTTTACCATCTCCAAATCACCATCCAACGCAGCATTCATTAACGCTGTGTTACGATCTTCGTCCACCACAAGAACACTAGCACCACATTCATCTGTCAAATGCTTTACAATGTCCATGTCCCCTATATGTACTGCAATCATTAGTGCTGTGTTGTTCCTTTTATTAACAGCATTCACATCCGCCCCACACTCGACCAAACATCTAACGGCGTTTAAATTGCCCTCCCACGCTGCGTTTGTCAAGGCGGTCTCTCCTCCGCTATCTTTTGCATTTACATCAGATCCATGTTCAACCAAATACCTTATAAGACTTAGGTGTCTCCATTCAGTTGCGTGCATCTCAGTTGCATAGTTACCTTTCCTATAGTATTTCATAGAATTGGTTGTAAGGCATGGACACCATATTGTCCCATGAATAACAAATTAAGTGAGGCATTATAATCAGCATCACTCTCAAAGTTACAAGAGATACATTTAAAAAGCTCATCTTTCCTGCTTTTCTTATGTATCTCTCCGCATTTACTACATCGTTGTGATGTGTATTGAGGAGGTATTTTCTTAAACGAAATCCCTTTCTCTTCACATAACAGTGCAAGCTTTTCAAGAACATCCCGATAACTCCACCGTTGTAGTTTATTGTTAAACTTCTTACGTATTTTGCCTTTAGACTTATGTTTAACACCTTTTAAATCCTCAGCAAAGAGTTCTTTGACATTATCTAGGTCCAGAGTTTTGCATGAGGCATTAACTAACTCATTTCGCTCTATCAAAGCACGTTTGAAAGCTTTGCTGCCCTGTTTTTTACGAGCTATTTTCTCGTATATTTGATAATCACCTATAAACTCTTTGTCAGAGCTTACAATAAGTTTCTTATAACCGATGTCGATTGCTTTTTGTTTACCAGTAGTTCTAAGTTTTGGAGCTTCTTTCTCAAAAAATATGTCAATAAAATATCCACTTTCGTTAACACGCAATCGGATTGACTTCTTGATTATCCAGCCATCTTGTAAAAACTTATTAAAGTGTATATGTTTTTGTGAAGGTAAATTAATGGCAACTTTATCTCCGATTGAAGACAATCTGATCCATATGTCAAAGTGATTGACATTCTGTTCAATCTTAACAAATCTTGAATCAAGCTCCATTGTCAGTTTACTTAGTGTAGGCTTACTCTTTTTTTTCTTCTTGCGCTGAGATTTAACAATAGCTAAAGCTTGCTTTGCAGCTGCTTGTTTTAACCGTGCCGACAACCAGCTATCAACAGTTGTATCTTTAACAAAGCTACCTGAAAATTGTTGCTCTTTCCAGAGTTTGTCTATAAAGATATTAGCAACTCTTTGATATTCTTTAGCAATTATTTTAAGTTTATTAAGTTTACCAATGTTAGCAAACTTAAGACTTATTGTTGACTTTCTTATCATTTTTAAGATCTTTTATTAATTGATACTTTCATACCACTAATATAGTTCTTGTGCTCTGTTTGTCAAGCGACATATTGATATAATGCCAACATTTTCCAACATATTCTATTTATCAGGTGACTTATAATAATACATCAGAGCAGTCGCTTCGCTTCGATATTTAGCGTTTACATCAACTCCATGATTTTCCACTAAATGCTTTACGGTTTCCAATTTCCCTTCTTCCACAGCATCAAGTATATCTACAATAACACTGTCAGGAGATCTAGTCTCTTTGTTTTCTTTTGCTTTCATGTAGCCTCCTTTTTTATTTAATCTACACTTAACAATATAAGCCTATTTCTAAAAAAGTCAAGTATTATTATCGGTTTATACAGAATAGTAACGTGTTTCTTTGGATAATGTTGATCGAAAATGGGGGTAGATGGTTCTTTTGACTCAGGGATTATATTAAAAACAGTTTTTACCCTTCTAAACCTAAACCTTTCCTTTTTAACGGCAAATTGAATTGATTGTGACTACTCTGTCAGCTAAAGCAGACAGCTTCTAGGGGTAAACCCCAAAGTCTTTAGCCCAAGACTCAAAATATTAATGGCAGAATTTTCGTCCCTATCTAAAGTAATACCACAGGAACAATGATGTACACGATCAAGCAAAGTTTTTTCAACAAGCAAACCACAACGAGAACACATTTTACTTGTGTTGCGTGGATTTACAAAAACCACATGCTTACCAGCTTCTTCCGCTTTG